>Ga0228631_1001635_pt1 | contig 10839 bp, 5 predicted proteins | sample 39DmetaG_FD_183049 | JGI IMG/M metagenome (GOLD analysis project Ga0228631, IMG submission 183049) | Seawater microbial communities from Monterey Bay, California, United States - 39D | ecosystem: Environmental > Aquatic > Marine > Coastal | place: USA: California | collected 2016-09-28
TATTTACTGTTTTACCAATAACTGTTGGAACAATCTTATTTTTATCAGCTCCATATTGAATTGTATTTATTGTTTCATTTAATTCATCATTATTATTATAAGTTAATACTTCTAATTTTGTTTCTACACCTTCTGTATCTCTTCTTTCACAATAATCTTTACCTAGAACTGAGTTCACAGATGAAGTATATGTACTGGGCCTTCCTATTCCTTTGTCTTCCAGAATTTTAACCAAAGTTCCGTCGTTAAATCTTGTAGGTGGTGTAGTAAGTTTTTGTTCAGCATTAAAATCTATAAAATCTAATTCATCATCAACTTTTAATTTCAATAATGATTCATTTTTTGCTTCCATATCTACATTAAATAATATCATAAAACCATCAAATTTGATTTTTTCATATTCTGAATTAAAATCATTTTTTTTAAGTCTAATTGTTATTGTTAATGCATCTTTTATGCAACTACTCATCTGACCGGAAACTGTACGTTTCCAAATTAAACTATATACTCTCCTTTCATCATGTGATATATCTAATTCATCAGGAGTATTGACTATATAAACCGGTCTGATGGCTTCGTGTGCTTCTTGTGCCTCGGGTTTTTTATCATCTTTTTTTTTACTTTTAGTTTTCTTTTTTCCATCATAGGTACGGAATGTATAATACTCTTCAGAATAATTTTCTAATATAAATTCTTTGATTTGATTAAGAGCTTCATCTGATAATGCTTTACTATCTGTTCTATGATATGTAATATGTCCTTTCTCATATAAACTTTGACAAATTGACATAGTCATTTGACTTCCCATTCCTAATTTAGAATTAGCTTCAATTTGTAGAGAACTGGTGATGAATGGTGCTGAAGGATTTTGTTTTTTTTCTTTTTCTTTAATATCTTTTACTATAAATTTTTCAGTTTTTGTTAAATCAAATATTTTAATAATTTCTTCTTTATTATCAAATTTTTTAGATGATTTTACTGGAATAATATCTTCTACATACTTTAAATTTCCTTTTAAATTATAATACATAGAATTTTCAAAATCTTCAATTTCTTTTTCCCTATCTATAACTAATTTTAATACACAAGATTGGACTCTACCCGCCGAGAGTGAGGAACCTTTCTGATAATTAGCCTGAACATATTTCCATAATGTAGGTGTTATCTTAAATCCAACTAATCTATCTACAATTCTTCTTGCTTGTTGAGAATTAAATTGATTTACATCTATTTCTATTGGATTTTCTATTGCATGTAAAATAGCTTTTTTAGTAATTTCAACATAAACAATTCTTTTTAAATTATTAGTTTTTCCACCATTTATAATTCTATTTACATGATGTGCTATAGCATGACCTTCTCTATCTGCATCTGAAGCCATAATAATCCCACCAGGACATTTTTTTAGTTTATTTTTTAAATCTGTAACAACTTTTTTTTTATCATCACTAATTTTATATGTTGGTTTAAAATTATTATCTACATCAACACCAAGAGGATTTTCTTTTGATTTTTCAAGGTCACACACATGACCAATAGATGCAGCTACAATTACATTGTCTCCTAAAAACTTTTGAATTTTTGAAACTTTTCCAGGTGACTCCACTATAAATAAAGATTTAGTCATTCTATTTATATAATAATAAATAAATCAATTTTAAATGATTTTAGAGTTGTTATTATATTTATATTAAATTTATTTTCATATATAATAAATTATTTAAAATTGATTTATATTAAATAATTTAGATATATGTCCAAAAAAAACTACAGAACAATTTATAAAAGAGGCTATAAAAGTTCATGGAGAAAAATATGATTATAGTTTAGTTAATTATAAAAATTAAAAAACTTTAATCAATATTATTTGTAAATTACATGGAAAATTTTCTCAAAGTCCAAATGAACATTTACAAAAAAAAGGCTGTACTAAATGTGGTATTATAGAAAGTAAAAAAACAATCAAAAACTACATAAGATTTATAAAAGAAGCTATTAAAATACATGGGGATAAATATGATTATAGTTTAGTAGGTTATGTAAAAATAATTTGTCCTTATCATTCAATTTTTGAACAAATACCAAAACATCATTTAAATGGACATGGTTGTATTTGTTGTCCTCAAGTTAAAACACAAGAGGAATTTATTAATGAGTGTAATAAAATTTATAATTTTAAATATGACTATAGTTTAGTCGAATATTTTAATTGTAGAACTAATATAAAAATAATATGTCCGATACATTCAGTTTTTGTTATTATTAATTTGTACATATTTATACCAATTTATAGGATTATTTAAAATATTTTTAAATTTAGACATATTATTTTTTATAATATGATTATTTGTTTTTAATGTTTGAATAATATTATTTAACATAAATTACTTAAGTATATTAATTTTAAATATACTTTATTAAAATATAATAGTATAAATGATTGGTGGGAAAAAGAAATCAAAGAGAAAAAGTAATAAAAAAGCATTTTTTTTTAATCCTAATAATCCTAAAAAATCATATGATGTATACATTGATAAAAATCCTAATGATACTATATCAATAAAATATAAAACCTTAGATGATGTTAAATATACAATAAAAAAATTAGAAAAATTATATAAAAATAAAAAATATACTCATAAACGAATTTGGCAAGTAGCGATGATTATGAAAGTTAGATTAAATGTATTAAAAGATATTAAAATTAAACATTATAAATTATCAGAAAAATACTATAATCATTTAAAAAAAAGGACACAAATAAAAGGTTTTGACGATAGAAGTAATTTTAAATTTGTAATTTAAATTATAATAGTAAAATGACTTATAGAAATAATTATTAATATAATTATTATGGAGAATAATATTAATTTTTTAGAAGTAATTAAATATTTAAAAAAAAATAAAACAGATATAATTACTATTAGAAAATATTGTGTAAAAGATGATTTTAAAAATTTTAAAAAAAAAATTAAGGATTTTAAATCTAATGATATAAATAAAAAATTTTTAAAAAATAATGGTTTCAAAAAAGAATTTGAAGAATTATTTGATAAATTTAAAAAGGATTTTGAAGAACAATCAAAAGAAGATGTAGAGGATGTTTCAACAGAAGACGATGTTTCATCAGAAGACGATGTTTCATCAGAAGAAGTGGATAATGCAAAAGCAGAAGCTAAGGCAGAAGCAGAAGCTAAGGAAAAAGCAGAAGCTAAGGCAGAAGCAGAAGCTAAGGCAGAAGCAGAAGCTAAGGAAAAAGCAGAAGCTAAGGCAGAAGCAGAAGCTAAGGAAAAAGCAGAAGCTAAGGAAGAAGCAGAAGCTAAGGAAAAAGCAGAAGCTAAGGCAGAAGCAGAAGCTAAGGAAAAAGCAGAAGCTAAGGCAGAAGCAGAAGCTAAGGAAAAAGCAGAAGCTAAGGCAAAAGCAGAAGCTAAGGAAAAAGCAGAAGCTAAGGCAAAAGCAGAAGCTAAGGCAGAAGCAGAAGCTAAGGCAGAAGCAGAAGCTAAAGCAGATGCAGAAGCTAAGGAAAAAGCAGAAGCAGAAGTTAAGATTGAAGAGGAAGATGCAAAAATAGAAATTAAAAAGGAAGTAAAAGAATATATTAAGGATAAAATTAAAGATAAAAATGAAGATAAAAATGAAGATAAAAATGAAGAAAATGATAGAAAAACAAATTTTAAGAATATATTAAAAAAATTTAAAGATATACATAATGAAAATGTAGGAGTTAAAAATATAGATTATGATTTAAAAATAAAAAAAAAATTTAATTTAGTAATTAATGAGTTAGAAAAAAATAATATTGATATCAAAAGTAAAAATGAATTTATTAAATACATGATTAAAGAATTAATTGATATGATTAATTGAGTAAATTTTTGATAATTTTTTATTAATTATTTTTCCTAGTAATTTAAAACCGAATGAATTTAAATGTATATTATCAAATTTATATAAATTAGTAGTTTGTTTAAATTGGTCTAATAATTATTTTGTTAAATAAAGTACATAACAATTTGATAAATTTCTATAATATCATGTAATTTAATCTGGAATTGCAGTTTTATTGAAAATTCATGAGAAGAAGTAGTTAATAATATTATTACTTTTATATTATATTTATTATATTATTTATTATATTATTTAATATATTATTTAATATATTATTAGTAAGTTGTTGGTTAGTATAAAATATACCTATATCATTATCACCAGTATGTATAAATACTATACTTGATTTAAAATTAATACATAAAGTATATATATATTATTTAATAAATATCTACTTGTTGCACATCCAAACTGGAATTAAAATATTTAATTTATTATTAATATTAACTTTTATATGTTCCCAAAATGTAAACATATTAAATTTTTTAGAGTATAATTTTGATTTTGTTTTATTAATTATATTTTTTTGTTTTGCAATATATGACATAATATAAGAATTTAAGTTAAGTAAAGATATTATTAATCTTATTATTTCAGCGTTAATTAGGCAAATTGAGAATTAAGTAATAATTTAGTTTTATTAGTAATAATATTATGATAATGAATTGTTGTTAATATTAATAATACTGTATAAAACATTATATATAATACTATTAAATTTTATATGTTATAAAGACTTATTTTTATATAAATAAATATGAGTGAATTAAATTATTTACAAAAAACATTAAAAGATAAAGATATACATATAGAACATTTAGAAAAAAAAAATGCGGCATCTGTTAAATATATAGATTACTTAGAAGGAGTTGTTAATAATCAAAAAATAAAAATATATGAATATATAGTTTATTTAGAAAAAGAATTAAAAAATGATAAGGAATTAAGTATAAATTATATAAATGCATTACGTAGTAAAGTTAGTATTTTAGGTTCAAAAATTGATAAAATACAGGAACAATTAGAAATTTATAAAAATAAACATTTACAATTAATTATTGATCATGACCTATTAATACTTAAAAATAAATGATTAAAATTGTTTTTTTTTGTAAATTTGTTAGTAAAATGGAAAATTTTATATTAAAATAATAAATAACAATTATAAAATATTTGTAAAAATTTTAAAATATGGAGTTTAAAACTAGAAGATAAGCAAAAAAATATAATATTTGGACATTAATTGAAGTACCGAGATATTATAATAATTTGGAGTAGATTATAATTTTAAAGTGTTAATAATGATAGTATAATGATAGTATAAAAATACTAGAATATAGAAGGAATATATAGATTATTGTAATAATTTGAAAATTAAAAAACAAATTACAATTTAGATAGAATTATCATAGTAAGAAGTAAATCCTCTTAAAGTAATTGTAACTTCATTATGAATACTATGTTCATTAAGTGACTTTAATTGTAGTCCAATAAATTTATCTAAACCACCTTGGATTTGTAATAATGTTGAGTTATTATATAAATTACTAAGAATTGGATTAGGTGCGGTTATAGAAGTAATTTGCATAACATTAATTTCTTTTCTATTACTAATAGAACCAGGAATTTTTAGACATTCAGTATCAGTATCAGTAAAGTTACTATTGGATTTAAATAAAAGACCCGTATCATTATCATCTATTGTATCATTATTTATTAAGTTAACATTTATAGCACTATCATCAACAATTCTTAATTGATAATATCTATCTTTATTATTATTATATTCATCAACATTAATTTCAATATATTTAATATATAAATTATGTTCTCCTACCCACATAAAACGATTTAAAGTAGTTTTTGAAAAAATAGCAACATCTGGGTCAACTTGACCACTAATTCTATTACCCCATTGATAATTATTAGATAAATCATTGAAGTAAAATTGTAATGAAACATATGAATATCTTGCTAATGAAATAAATTTTTTATCTTGTGTAGGATATAATTTTATATATGCATTAAGTAAATGGGATGCATCTTTTTGATTATACTGTATTGTTCCATCACTTGGTGATGAAGTTTTATCAGCAGTTCCGTCATTAATTATAATTTTAGAAATTTCTAATTCAGTTGTAATTAAATCTGTAGAATTTGTTAATGTAAAATCAGGACTTGAAGTATCAACATTATCATTAGTAGTAATAATATTTTGTTGTTCTTTACATAAGTAAAATCTATTATTAGTAGGCTTTCTAACAAGACCTGAAAATTTATAATAATTTAATTTATTACCTGTATATATATTTGAACCAGATTGTGTTTGATAAAAACCAATAGTTGATAGAATGTTATTTGGATAATCATAATTATGATTTTGATAATGTAATATAAAATGATCATTATGTGAAAATTGAATTGTATTATAAATTAATTGTATAGTATAACTGGTTAGTGTAAAACTATCAGTTAAATCAGTACTATAATAATTTTGATATGTTCCTGATGTGATTATAGTTGCAATATTAGATATAAGGTACTGTCCTTGTGGAATAGTTATAATTTTAGTATTATTAGCATTAATATCAGGAGTAATATATAATTTATTATTATGTTCATTAATAATAATTTTTCCAGTTGAATTTTTAATTGCTAAACCACCATAATAATTATCACTATGTACATTATTAGCACCAACGACTATTAAAGGGTCATCAACTATTAAAGTATCAGTATTAATTTCAGTTTTATTACCTAAAACTGTAAAATTACCAACAACAGTAATATTTTGATTTACAATTAAATCTTTGGAAATATATACTCCACCCATAACTTTAAATGAAGCAGAACCATCTATTAAAGCTTGATCTTCATTATTTATAATAGTTTGTTTATTTGTTGTTGTTGTTAAATTAATATCTTCATTTTCAGATTGAATATTTGTAAAATCTTTTGAAATAATATTATTATTAGCTTGTGCTTTAAAATTAATGCCTCCCATAGAATGTAGTATCATAGAATTATCAGGGTCAATATTATTAGTATGTATTGATGTTCTTTGAGTAGAAGTAATATTAATACCTGCTGATGAATAAATATTAAAAGCAACATTTAATCCTACATCATTAAGTCCATGTGATAGTAAATTCATATTATCTTGTGCTTCAATATTATTATTTGCTTCTGCTTTTAAATTAATACCACCTAATGAATGTAATATCATAGAATTATTTTTATCATTATTAGAACTATGTATTGATATTCTTTGACCTGATGTAATATTTATACCTCCTGAAGAATTAATATTAAAAGGAACATTAGAACCTACATCACTTAAACCTTTTGCAATTAAATTAAGATACCCATGATTGCCTAATGTTTCGTCTGAATCTGTTCTATTATCATTAAAATTCTTAGTCTGAATTAATAATTGTTTATTTTTATGAACTTCAAGTTTTGTTCCTCCATTTTTTGAAATAATTTGAATAGAAGAAGATAAAGGATAATTAGTATCATTATTATCTAATTTACCAGAAAAATTGATTATATTTATAGTTTCAAGAGAATTATCAATACCTGAATTAGTAAATAAATTAATAGAATTAATTGTATTTTTATTAGAAGATATAGCAATTTTACCACCATTTAAATGTACATACTTATCATAATGTGAATTTAGTAATATACCTCCATTAAAAGATCTAAGTTTAATTGAAGAATCATATAATGTTTCAATTTGATTATTACTATAATGTGTATATGGATCAATATTAGTATTAATGGAATCTTTATTACCATTATAATTATTAATACTTATCATATCATTTTGACCTTTTGTAATTTCATTTTCTTCTTTCGTTTCAATAATTATAGCATCATTTAAACCTTGTGAAATTATATCTGTTATGTATGCGTTAGTAATCATATCATTTTTAATAATAGGCTTACTAATATCATTTTTTATAAATTCAACGTAATTTAAAATTTTTACTTTTATTTGATTTTTATTATCATAATCAGAATTACTTTCATATACGATTGCTTGTAAATTAATTATATTTAATTGTGTAATTATATCATATTTATGTACGTCAATATCATTATTTAGTATTAAAGTAATAATATTTCCTTTCGATTTAATTAAAATTTTACCTGAATGAATAGATGTTAAATCCTTTTCTAAACCACCAATATTTATATTACCGAAATATGATAATAAATTTATTGAATTATTTTCACCTTTCAAATTTAATAAATTAATACTATTAGTAATATCAGTATTAGTATTTAAATAAATATTCGATGATTCCTCACTTAATAAAGGTGATTTAATTATTATATTTTTTTTTGCTTCTATATCAATTCCACCATTATCAGATTTAATTTTAATAGAATCATATTTAATTGATTCTTTTGATTGTAGATATATTTGACTATTATAATTATTTGCTAATAAATGTATTTGTGTTCCTTTATCATTATTATTTACTAATGTATTACTATTTTCTTGATTTGTTACTAATTGTATAATACCATTACTTCTTATTTTTAGTATTTCATTACCAGGAATATTTAATGAATAATATAAACTATTATTACTATAGGAATTATCAAGAGTATCTGGAATAAATTTAGTAATAATATTATTTTTATAAGTAATATTATTAACTGTTTTAAATATTTGATAGGTTTTATTTTGTAATAATTGTATATTTAAATTTTTACTAATAAATTGAGTTAATATAAAACTGATTTTATATTCATTTTCAATAAGTATAGTATATGGTAAATTATCATCTATTAATAAATAATCGTTTTTAATTAAAGGATTATAATAATCATATATAAATATACAGTCTTTATTACTTAGATTATGTTTATCTGGAAATTGAATAATAGCTTTTTTTATACTTTCATTAACTTGTGTAATTTGAATATTTAAGGGGTGAGATATTACTATTTTATCATTTTTATAATAATTAATAGAACTATGAGTAATTAAATCAATATCAATATTATTATTAGTATTAACATTAATTTCAAATAAAGCAGGGGAATCCTTATAAGTATGTTTAAAATATGAATAAGTTTGTGTATCATAGGAATTTAAAGGTATGTATAATAATAAAGGATAATAAGATGTTTGTTTTAAAAAATCTAAATAATAATTATCTTTATTATTATAAGATTCATTTATTTCGTTTTGAGTTCTAACACTATTCCATATTTTTATTTTTTTTAAACATGCATCTAAATACTGATCTACACCAGGATTTCCACCAATATATGCTATTCCTGATGCTGTTGTTCCTTCAAATATATTATTCAAAAAATTTAAATCTGTAAGTAATAAACCATTAATATACATTTTTGCGGCATCATTATTTGTTATAGCAGAATTATCATAAGTAAAAGCAAAATGTGTCCATATGTTAAAAAATTGTGATATATCATAATATATATATCTATCATAAAAACTAAAATTCATATAAACTCCATTAGTTGTTAAATAAACAGATAATAGTTGTCCAGCACTATTATTACCTTGTTTATAAATTACTTGATGAGATTTAGAAGAACCTGATAATTTAGCCCAAAATTCTATTGTAATATCATTACCTCCTAATTCAGGTGCAATATTTGGTGGTATTTCTAAGTAATTATTAGTTCCATTAAATATATATTCAGTTTCAGTTATATTAAATATATTTGAAATATTTTGAGATATATAATACATTTCTTCTGTATAAGTATTATTTTTATGTAATTTATCTATAAAATATAAACCTGTTGTAGTTTCCCAAGGATTTGTAAATTGATTTACTAATAATGTTGGAACAGAAGTTATTTTGACATTAACATATTGATTTATAAGATTTCCAGAAATATTTTTAGGAATATGTATTATATGATTTAATTGATAATTAGGACATTGATGTGGATTAATTAAAGTAATAGTTGGTTGTGAATTTATAACATTTATATTAAATTTTAATTTATTATTTAAAATACTACCTTCTGTTATATTTACTTTATAATCTCCAATTATAATGGTATCATTTTTTATATTAAATTGAATTTGATCACCAATATGATAATTTATACCATTTAAAGCATAAATATATGTAATAAATGAATTAATAACAACAATTTTAAATTTAATATTTGTTTCATAACTAGTATATAGGGTTCCCGTCGAATCATATACAGTTATATCTTCTGGTTGAGTAATATAATCAAAAGTTTCATTCTGATTAATTGTAAAATAAGTGTGTGTTCCGTTACTAATCATATTATTTTTAAAATTATAATTAGTAAGTAATACTATTGGTGGATTATTATCAATATAAATAAAATTACCATCGTTCCAATTAGTATTATTATTAATATCATCAATTATAGTTATATCAATAATATTTTCAAATTCAATATTAATATCAGTCGTACTATTATTAATATGATGTAAAGTATTAAAAGAAAATTGTGTAGGTGTTTCATAATTTATTTTAATATCATTATAAATTATAGAATTAGTACTTAATAAATTTGATATATTAATAATATCATTTGTTTTTAAATTATGTTTTTTTATAAATAAATCTACATAACCAGTATAATTAATTATATCTATTTTAACATTTTTTTCAAATATTTTTGAAACATCATAAATTATTTCGGTACTAGTTGATGTTTTATCTAATATTTTATTACCATATAAAAGATTATTAATTTCTTCTATAATAATATTATTAGATAATGGTATCTGAATTCCCATATTAGATGTAAAATTATAAAATTTAATAAATTTTTGTATTATTGGCGTATTTTGTAAAAATGAATAATCGTTAAAATTTGGGGTACTATTAGTAATTAAATAATTTATATTAAAAATATTATTAGGAATACCAATTTCAATACTATCATATATATCATATTTGTAAATTATCA
>Ga0228631_1001654_pt1 | contig 10778 bp, 10 predicted proteins | sample 39DmetaG_FD_183049 | JGI IMG/M metagenome (GOLD analysis project Ga0228631, IMG submission 183049) | Seawater microbial communities from Monterey Bay, California, United States - 39D | ecosystem: Environmental > Aquatic > Marine > Coastal | place: USA: California | collected 2016-09-28
CCATTTTCCAGAAAAAGAATAAGCACCAGAAGTTTCAATGTGAGTTTTTAAATTATTTTTTTGAAGAAGATTTGTTAAATAATCCATAGACCACATTAAAGGCTCACCACCAGTAACCACAACAGTGTCAGTGTACTTTTTTGCATTTTCAACAATTTTATTGGCTATAGTTGGTGGGTGTAAATCAGCATTCCAACTTTCTTTAACATCGCACCAATGGCAACCTACATCACAACCACCCACTCTAATAAAATAGGCAGCTTTTCCTGTATGATATCCTTCCCCTTGTATAGTATAGAATTCTTCCATAAGAGGAAGCATTACTCCTTTATCTATTAAACCTTTTGTTTCTTTATCCATTTACTTTCTTGCGGCTACAACTTCAATTTCAATTTTAGCTCCTGCAACTAAATTGGCTGCAAATGTAGTCCTTGCAGGTAAATTTTCCTTAAAAAAAGAACGATAAATTCCATTCATTTTAGAAAAATCATTAATATCAGCTAAGATTACAGTACATTTTACAACGTTATTTAAAGTAAGTTTATGATATTCTAAAACATCTTTAACATTTAGAATAGCCTGTTCAGTCTCAGCTTCTATACCACCTTCAGCTAATTTACCTGTTGTGTGGTTTTTGCCTATTTGACCCGTTAAAAAAAATAAATTATCTACTTGTACAGCATCAGAAAAAGGAACATTTTGTCTACTTTCTTCATGAGATTTATGATGTTTTACAACAGCAGTTTGCTCTTTTTGACATCCTAATTGAATCAGTAAAGAAACCAAGAATAGTATTTTTAAATAATTTTTCATAAGATTTTGATTTTCAGTACAAATATAATCACAATAAAAAAGAAAATATTTTATTCTAATTAGCTAATAATTAAGGATTTTTTGTAAATTTGCACTCCTTTTTACGAGAACAGATTTGAAAAAGGAATTTTTTAAAACAATTTATATAACTAGCTCTTTGCGTTTTTATCGTTAAAAATCTGATCAACAAAAAGATACAAATTATTTTCAGAATATGTCTGAAGAAAACAAAGAAGTTGTAGCAGAAGAAACTACAACACAACCTATAGAAACTACTTCTGTAGAACAACAAAATCCACAAGAATTCTTAGAAAACTTTAACTGGCACAAATACGAACAAGGTATTGAAGCTGTAGATGAAGCTAAATTAAAAGAATTCGAAGAAGCATTAAAAGGTACTATTGGTTTCGTAAACGAAAGTGATTTAATCGAAGGTACTGTTATCAGAATTACTGATAGAGATGCAATTATTGATATTAACTCTAAATCTGAAGGAGTTATTTCTTTAAACGAATTTCGTTACAACCAAAACTTAGCTGTAGGTGATAAAGTAGAAGTATTAGTTGATAAAAGAGAAGATTCTTCTGGTCAATTAGTATTATCTCATAAAAAAGCTAGAGTAATCAAAGCTTGGGAACGTGTTAACAATGCTCATGAAACAGGAGAAGTTGTTAATGGTTTTGTAAAGTGTAGAACTAGAGGTGGTATGATTGTAGATGTTTTCGGAATCGAAGCATTCTTACCTGGTTCTCAAATTGATGTTAAGCCAATTAGAGATTACGATCAATATGTAGAGAAAACAATGGAATTTAAAGTTGTTAAAATCAACCACGAATTTAAAAACGTTGTTGTTTCTCATAAAGCACTTATTGAAGCTGATATCGAAGAACAAAAGAAAGAAATCATTGGTCAATTAGAAAAAGGACAAGTATTAGAAGGTGTTGTTAAAAACATTACTTCTTATGGTGTGTTCGTAGATTTAGGTGGCGTAGATGGTTTAGTACATATTACAGATTTATCTTGGTCTAGAATTAATCATCCAAATGAGTTTGTTGAGTTAGATCAAAAATTAAACGTTGTAATTTTAGACTTTGATGATAACAAATCTAGAATTCAATTAGGATTAAAGCAATTATCTGCTCATCCTTGGGAAGCTTTAGATGCTAACTTAAAAGTTGGAGATAAAGTTACTGGAGAAGTTGTTGTAATTGCAGATTATGGTGCTTTTGTAGAAGTAGAGCAAGGAGTAGAAGGATTAATTCACGTTTCTGAAATGTCTTATTCTACACACTTACGTTCTGCACAAGATTTCGTAAAAGTTGGAGATAAAGTTGAAGCTGAAATCTTAACTTTAGATAGAGAAGACAGAAAAATGTCTCTTGGTATGAAACAATTACACCAAGATCCATGGACAGATATTACTACTAAATATCCTGTTGGTTCTACACATACTGGTACTGTAAGAAACTACACTAACTTTGGTGTGTTTGTAGAATTAGAAGAAGGTATTGATGGTTTAGTATACATTTCTGATTTATCTTGGACTAAGAAAATTAAGCACCCATCAGACTTTGTAACTGTAGGTCAGCAATTAGAAGTACAAGTATTAGAATTAGATGTAGAGAACAGAAAGTTAAACTTAGGTCATAAACAAACTCAAGATAACCCTTGGGATGGTCATGAAGATACGTTTGCAATAGGTTCTACACATCAAGGTACTATTAAAGATAAAAATGATAAAGGTGCTACTGTAACTTTAGAAGGAGGAGTAGAAGGATTTGCTCCAACTAGATTCTTAGAAAAAGAAGATGGTTCTAAGTTAGGTAAAGGAGATACTGCAGACTTCGTAGTTTTAGAATTTTCTAAAGAATACAGAAGAGTAGTAGTTTCTCATACATCAATCTTTAAAGAGCAAGAAAAACGTAACGTTAAAGCTGCTGTTAAAAAAGCTGCTGAAGTAGAAAAAGTTACTTTAGGAGACATAGGTGGTCTTGCAGACTTAAAGAAACAAATGGATGCAAAAGCTAAAAAGAAAAAATAGTAATTTTTAGTTCATTTTAGTTTAAATATAGAAAAGCCACTACACTTTGTAGTGGCTTTTTTTATTCCTTATATTTGATGATATTAAAAAATACTAATCATGAAAATTAAAATTATTCTTTCTCTTTTTGTATTTGTACTCATTAGTTGTAATCAACAAAAAGAAGAAGTTTCTAAAATAAATCCTGTTGAATATTGGGGAGAAAATCCTTGGCCAGAAATAAGAGAGAAAAGAATAAATACACTTTTACCAAATGCTTTAAAAGAAGCAAATGTAGATTGTTGGTTGGTTATTTGTAGAGAAAACAATAACGATCCTTTAGCAGATCATGTTGGAGGAGAAAATGCTGGTGGTACAGCAGCTTTTTTATTTTATAATGATGATAATGGTTTTCATTCAAAGGTATTTTCTCCATCAGGAGAATCAACAGCCTTAGGCGAATTAAAAATACATGATGAAGTTGTGCCAGTTGAAAGAGGAAAATCTGCAATAGAACAAGCTGTTACATTTATAAAAGCGCAAAACTTTTCTAAAATTGCAATTAATTCATCTCAGTCTAACTCAACTGCAGATGGTTTATCTTATACACAAAGACAAACATTAGAATCTTTTTTAGGAAGCGATGCTAATAAATTAGTTTCATCAACAGAAGTTGTTTACAATTGGTTATCAATTAAATTACCAGAAGAAGTAGAAATTTTAACCAAAGCTGCAGAATTAACTGCTCAGTTTCAAATTGAAGCTTATCAACAAATTATACCTGGTACATCTACAGATGCAGATATAGCTAAGTTTTTAAAGCAAAAAATGGCTGAATATGGTGTTAAAGATGGTTGGGCACCTGATCAAAATCCAAATGTTAATTCAGGTCCAGATAGAGGACATTCTCATGCAACAGATAAAGTAATTATGCCTGGAGATGTCATTCAGATAGACTTTGGAATTAAATTATATGACAGATGGGTTTCTGATATACAACGTTTTGCATATGTTTTAAAAGAAGGTGAAACTAAAGCTCCTAAGGATATTCAGTTTTATTGGGATAGTGGAAAAGCAGGAAGTAGAGCAGCACTTGCAGCTATGAAACCTGGTGTAAGAGGAGTAGATGTAGATAAAGCTCAACGTTTATTAATGGAAAAAGCTAAAAGTGAATATGTAATGTGGAGTACAGGACATCCTGTAGGTTATGTTGCTCATGATGTTGGGCCAAATTTAGGTGGTTCTCAAGCTTCTCATGTTAGACCTGCAAGTCAGAAAAAACTAAAGGAAGGTATGACTTTTGCCTTTGATGGTTTTCATGCTTGGAAAAGAGCAGATGGAACAGAAAAAACTATTTCAGTTGAAGAAATGGCTGTAGTTACAAAAGATGCAGCAAGATATTTAATTAATCCTCAAGAAGAATTAATATTAATTAAAAGTAGATAAAATTTGAAATTTTTATAAATCAAAAGTATTTGGAGCTAAATAGCCAGGTACTTTTTTACTTACAATTTTTATGATATAGTTTGCAAATAGTTGCCTAGAAAATACATACGAAACAACTGAAATAAGTAAAATAATTATCATAATTTGAGATTTATAAATTCATTATATAGAAAGTCATATCAAAAATTTATATTTGCCTTACAAAAAAACATGCATGACATTAATAAAATCTATATCAGGAATTAGAGGAACAATTGGAGGAAAAACAGGTGATAATTTAACACCAATAGACGCAGTTAAATTTGCTTCTGCTTATGGTGCATTCATCAAAAAAAGAAACCAAAATAAAGAAACCATTAAAGTAGTTATTGGTAGAGATGCTCGAATTTCTGGTAAAATGATTTCTAGTTTAGTGGCTAACACCTTGGTAGGTTTAGGAATAGATGTAGTAGATTTAGGTTTATCAACTACACCAACTGTTGAGGTAGCTGTGCCATTAGAAAAGGCAGATGGAGGTATTATTTTAACAGCTTCTCACAATCCTAAACAATGGAATGCATTAAAACTTTTAAACGAAAAAGGTGAGTTTTTAAATGGTGAAGATGGAGAACAAATATTAGCCTTAGCAGAAAGTGAAGACTTTTCGTTTTCTGAAGTTGACGATTTAGGAACTTACACAAAAGATAGTTCATATTTAGAAAAACACATTCAAGAAGTTTTAAACTTAGAATTAGTTGATGTAGATGCAATTAAATCAGCTAATTTTAAAGTTGTTGTAGATGGAGTAAATTCTACAGGTGGTGTTTTTATACCTGCTTTATTAAAAGAATTAAATGTAGAATGTGTTGAATTATATTGTACTCCAAATGGTCATTTCCCTCATAATCCAGAACCTTTAAAAGAACATTTAACTGATATTTCTGAATTGGTAGTTAAAGAAAAAGCTAATTTTGGAATTGTAGTAGACCCAGATGTAGATAGGCTAGCTTTAGTCTGTGAAGATGGTTCTATGTTTGGAGAAGAGTATACACTAGTAGCTTGTGCAGATTATGTGTTAGGTAGACTTGGTGGAGGAAATACAGTTTCTAACTTGTCTTCTTCTAGAGCCTTAAGAGATGTTACTGAAAAACATGGAGGAACATACACAGCTTCTGCTGTAGGTGAAGTAAATGTGGTTATTAAAATGAAAGAAACCAATACTGTTATTGGTGGTGAAGGTAATGGAGGTATTATATATCCTGCTTCACACTATGGACGTGATTCTTTAGTAGGTGTTGCATTATTTTTATCACATTTAGCTCATAAAAAAATGTCTTGTAAGGCGCTTAGAAAGAGTTATCCAAGTTACTTTATGAGTAAAAATAAAATACAATTAACTCCAGAAATAGATGTTGATAATATTTTAGAGACTATGGCTTCTAAATATGCTAATGAAGATGTAAATACTATAGATGGTGTTAAAATTGATTTTGCAGAAGAGTGGATTCATTTAAGAAAATCGAATACAGAACCTATTATTAGAATTTATACAGAAGCTAAAAGTCAAGCAGCAGCAGATGCTTTAGCAGAACGTTTTATTGGAGAAATAAAAGAAATTATATAAACTGTCATATTAAATGCAGTCGAGAAATCTTTAGGCTAATGAATTTAGAACACTATTTTTCACAATTTAGAGAGCATATCATAGGTATAGACCAGAAATTTGATACACCTTATGGTAAGCAAGATTTGGTTTATTGTGACTGGACTGCAAGTGGTCGTTTATATAGACCTATAGAAGAGAAAATTTGTAATCAATTTGGGCCTTTTGTAGCAAATACACATACAGAGACTTCAACTTCTGGTGCAGCTATGACCTTAGCTTATCATGAAGCTAGAAATATTATTAAACGTCATGTAAATGCTAATAGTAATGATGTTTTAATTACTACAGGTTCAGGTATGACAGGTGTTGTCAATAAATTCCAACGTATTTTAGGGCTTAAAGTTTCTGAGAGTTTAAAAGATTATACCATTATTCCAGAAGAACTAAAACCAATTGTTTTTGTTTCTCATATGGAACATCATTCAAATCAAACTTCTTGGTTAGAAACCATAGCAGATGTAGTAGTTGTACCTTGTGATGATGCTGGCTTAGTTTGTTTAAAAGAGTTTGAAAATTGCATAAAAAAACATCAGCATAGAAAAGTAAAAATTGCTTCAATTACCTCTTGTTCTAATGTAACTGGTATAAAAACACCTTATCATGATGTTGCAAAATTAATTCATAAATATAATGGGTTATGTTTTGTGGATTTTGCTTGTTGTGCATCCTATGTAGATATTAATATGCATCCAGAAAATGAGGATGAAATGTTAGATGCTATTTTCTTTTCTCCACATAAATTTTTAGGAGGACCAGGAAGTTCTGGGGTTTTAATATTTAATAAATCATTATATAAAAATACAGTGCCAGATAATCCTGGAGGAGGTACTGTAAGTTATACAAATCCTTGGGGAGAACATGATTATTTTGATGATGTGGAAACTAGAGAAGATGGTGGTACTCCTGGTTTTTTGCAAACCATAAAAATTGCTTTAGCAGTTCAGTTAAAGGAAAAAATGGGTGCAAAAAACATAGAAGAAAGAGAAGAAAAAATTAATAAGGTAATTTTTAAAACCTTAGAGAGTTTAGAGGGTGTAAAAATATTAGCTCCTAATCATAAAAAGAGATTAAGTATTTTTTCTTTCTATTTTGAAAAATACCATTTTAATTTGGTTGTTAAATTATTAAATGATCGTTTTGGAATTCAGACTAGAGGAGGATGTTCTTGTGCAGGAACTTATGGACATTTTTTATTAAATGTAGATCAAGAAACTTCTAACAGAATTAAAGGGCAAATTTTAGAAGGATGTAATACAGAAAAACCAGGCTGGGTTCGTTTGTCTTTACATCCAACAGTTACTAATAATGAATTAGATTTTATTTGTAAATCATTAACTGAATTATCAGAAAATATTGAAGATTGGTCTAAAGATTATAAGTACGATGCAATTAAAAATGAATATGTGCATAAAACAGTAACATCAATAGAAAAAGAGTTAGTTAACTCTTGGTTTGCTGTTTAGATTTCATAATTTCTTGCCATTCTTCAAATTTGTCTTTATGTTTAAAACGTTTGTGAGACCATAAATAAAACTCAGGCTGTTCTTTTACATTTTTCTCAGTAATTTTTAAGAATTTCTCAGTAATATCATAATTCTTAAATTTTTTTGGGTCTTCTGTAATTAATACAAAGTCAGTTTCATAGTAACCTCTTTTTATTTTTTTTGCCCTATAATTAATTACAACCAAATCATATTTTTTGGCTAACATTTCTGCACCTGTATGTACAGGAACTTTTACACCAAAAAATTCTGCCCAGTGAAACGTTTTAGGGATCATAGGAGATTGATCACTTAACAAAATATAAGAACCTTGGATATTATTGTTAAATTTATCTTTAATAAAATTTACAAAGTCAGAAGTTCTAGAACCTACAACTCCAAATTTCTCTCTAGTACTTTTTAATTTATCTTCAAAAGTTTCGTTTCTTAATTTATTATAAGCGCCAAACACATTTCCTTTTATCGCTAAAGGCAAGCTAGTAGACCATTCCCAATTTGCTAAATGTGCACTTACTAATGCTACGCTTTTACCTTGCTCTACATATTTATTTACTAGTTCAGGATTTTTATATTGATATCTTTTTAAAATTTCTTTTTCAGAAATGGTAAAAGATTTAAGGCTTTCTACAACCATATCTGTAAAATGTTTGTAGAACTTTTTAGCAATTAATTCTTTTTCTTTTTTAGATTTTTCTGGTAATGCTGTACTAATGTTATCTAAAATTACATCTTTTCTGTAACCAATAATATGATAAACTAGCACAAAAAGAAAATCTGAAATGATATATAAAATTCGCATTGGTAATATAGATATTAACCAAATTATAGGATAAGTGATGTAGAATAATATAAGATTCATTTGTGTGGTATTAATTACAAATATCGTGCTAAAAATCTATTTGCTTTATATTTTATAACTTTCTCTATTTTTTTAGCTTTTTCTGAACGTTTTTCATGCTTTTCCATTCATTAAAACGATCTTTATGTTTAAATCTTTTATGAGACCATAAATAACATTCTGGTTGTTTTTTTACAAGTTCTTCAGTAAGCTTTATATATTCATCCGTAATTTTATAATTCTCAATTTCTTTAGGATTTTTAGTTATCAATTTAAAATCGGTTTCATAAAATCCTCGTTTTATTTTTTTTGTAGCACAAAAAACAACTGCTAAATCAAATTTTTTTGCAATAGTTTCAGCTCCTACATGAATAGGTACTTTAATGCCAAAAAAATCAGTCCAATATAAAGATCGTTCTACTTGAGGTGATTGATCACTTAGCAATAAATATATACTTTGTTTTTTTTCTTTAAAGTTCTTTAAAATTACCTTTGTAGTTTTTGAAGACTCATAACATTTAAAGCCAAAACGCTCTCTAGATTTCTTAACTACCTTATCAAAATAAGTATTGCCTAAACTAGTATAAGCTCCATAAACTTTACTATTAATTACCAATGGAGAATTTACAGACCATTCCCAGTTAGCTTGATGAGCTCCAATAAATATTATACTTTTGCCTTCTTTTAATAGATTGTTTACTAACTCTTGATTTGTGTATTGATATCTTTTTACTATTTCACTCTTACTAATTGAAATGGCTTTTATAGTTTCTATAAATAAGTCAGTAAAATGTTTAAAAAAGTATTTAGAATAGTGTTTGTTTTCTGCTAATGAGTTTTCAGGAAAAGCTAGCATTAAATTGTCTAACACAACTTTTTTCCGGTATTTAAATATATAAAAAATTAATAGGTAAAGTACATCAGATAATATATATAATATCCTTAAAGGTAATTTTGATAATAACTTTACTATGGGATATACTAAGATAAAAGTAATAAACTGCATACTAATTTTTTCGAGTACAAATATCTATATTTTAATTTGAAAAGGTTAAAGGAAATCAAACAGAATTGTTATGTTTGTTTTATGTTACAACAATCAAATTTAATAGTATTAGGTATTATAATAGCTAATGTTTTAGTATCTATGAAAGGTTTTGACGATTATGCCTTTTTAGATAAGTATAAATTTCAAGTTAGTAGGATAAAAGGAGGAGAGAAGGTAAGGTTGTTTTCATCAGGTTTTTTGCATGTAGATTGGATGCATCTTATTTTAAATATGTATGTTCTATATGTTTTTGCAGATTTTGTGGCTAATATTTTAGGAAATAATAGTTTTTTAATTATTTATTTTGGAAGTCTTTTAGCAGGAAGTTTTTATTCTTTGTCTTATCATAAAGATGAGCCTTATTACTCTGCTGTTGGTGCATCTGGAGCAGTTTCTGGAATTGTTTACTCATCAATTCTACTTTTTCCAGATATGCAGTTATTGCTCTTTTTTGCCATACCTATTCCTGGTTATGTTTTTGGAGTAGGGTATTTATTATATTCTATTTATGGAATGAAAAAACAACTTGGAAATGTAGGGCATGCAGCCCATTTAGGTGGTGCAATTGGAGGATTTGCTTTGACTTTATTATTAAAGCCTATTTTATTTTCTATCAATACTACATTTGTAATACTTTTAGCAATACCAATTTTGTTATTATTGTTTTTTGGTGATAAGCTAAAAAAGTTCTAAAAAAAAAAGACTTTACAATATTGTAAAGTCTTTTTTTTGAGCGAGAGACCAGGTTCGAACTGGCGACATTCAGCTTGGAAGGCTGACGCTCTACCAACTGAGCTACTCTCGCTTGGTAAAGCTTTTTTAAAAAATTGTAGCGAGGAGCAGATTTGAACTGCCGACCTCAGGGTTATGAATCCTGCGCTCTAACCAACTGAGCTACCTCGCCATTCATATTTGAGGCTGCAAATATAAATGAATTTTAGAGATTCGCAAGCAGAGGTTTTAATTTTTTTTAAATAGAATTAATACCTATATTGTGTGCCTAACTAAACGAAAAAATGGATAAAGTCAAATACGAATTAGAAATCCCTATACACGCATCTCCTAGCATGTTGTATCAATATATTTCTTCTCCTTCTAGTTTGCAAGAATGGTTTGCTGACAAAGTAAACTCTAGAGGGAAAATTTTTAGTTTTATTTGGGATGATACAGAAGAAAAAGCAAAGCTAATAACTAAAAAATCTGATGATAGAATACGATTTAAATGGTTAGAAAGCGAGGATGACGATAGTTATTTTGAAATTAAGATTCAAGTTGATGCATTAACAAAGGATGTGTCTTTAATAATAACTGATTTTGCAGACGATGAAGATGAAGTAGAGGAGGCTAAGCAACTTTGGGAAAATCAAATAGACGAATTAAAGCATACCATAGGAGCTTAGACAAATGCTATTATTTATAAAAAAGACTCAGTTTTTTAACTGAGTTTTTTTATGTCTTATTATTAT
>Ga0228631_1001670_pt1 | contig 10716 bp, 9 predicted proteins | sample 39DmetaG_FD_183049 | JGI IMG/M metagenome (GOLD analysis project Ga0228631, IMG submission 183049) | Seawater microbial communities from Monterey Bay, California, United States - 39D | ecosystem: Environmental > Aquatic > Marine > Coastal | place: USA: California | collected 2016-09-28
AAATTCCTGTACACGAAAGCATGGTAAAAATGTTGCAATTGATCCAAATGATTTTGACTCGGTTAAAGCTTTTGTTTTAGAAAACAATATTGAGCTTGTCGTTGTCGGACCCGAGGAGCCATTAGTAAATGGAATTGCTGATTATTTTAATGCTGATGCTACGCTTAATGACGTTGCAGTCATAGGCCCAGATAAAGAAGGTGCTCAGCTTGAGGGAAGTAAAGATTTTGCCAAAGCCTTCATGAAAAGACACAATATTCCTACTGCAAAATACGGGACTTTCACAAAGGATACACTTGATAAAGGTATTACATTCTTAAGGGCAATGAACGCACCTTACGTTCTTAAAGCTGATGGCTTGGCAGCCGGAAAAGGAGTCTTAATTTTGAACGATTTGGCTGAAGCGGAGCGAGAGCTGACAAGCATGCTCATGGATTCTAAATTTGGTAATGCTAGCGAAAAAGTAGTGATTGAACAATTTTTAGACGGAAGAGAGGTTTCTGTATTTGTAATTACAGATGGTCAATCTTTCAAGCTACTTCCGGAGGCAAAAGATTACAAAAGAATAGGTGAAGGTGATACTGGTTTAAATACTGGTGGCATGGGAGCTGTCAGCCCAGTGCCATTTGCAGATGCTGCATTTATGGATAAAGTGCACAATCAAATCATTGTGCCAACAACAAAAGGATTAAAGGCTGAAGGGATAAACTACAAAGGTTTTATATTTTTTGGCCTGATCAACGTAAAGGGAGATCCATATGTAATCGAATACAACTGTCGATTGGGAGATCCTGAAACTGAAGTAGTGCTGCCGCGTCTTAAATCTGATATTTTAGATTTATTTGAAGGTATCGCAACAAACACCTTATCTGAAAGAGATATTCAATTTTATGATAAAAGTGCAGCAACAATTATGCTTGTCTCAGGAGGGTATCCGAAGTCCTACAAGAAGGGAAAACCTATTTATGGACTGAATAGCGTGGTCGATAGCTTATGTTTTCATGCTGGAACACAATCTGATGGGCCATCATCGGTTACCTCAGGTGGAAGAGTAATCGCCGTTACCTCCTATGGTAAGAATATTGAATTTGCAATGAAAAAATCATACGAGTCTATTGAGAAGATAAGCTTTGATGGTATGAATTACAGAAAGGATATAGGTTCTGATTTAATCAAATAATCCTTACATTGTTGTACTCTATGTTCAACGCGATTTGTTTTTTATTCGTGGCACTTGTTTTTTCTGCATTCTTCTCTGCAATGGAGATTGCATTTCTTGCATCAAATCGATTAAAGATTGAGGTAGATAAGAGTAAAGGGACACTTCTAAGTAAAATACAATCTATTTTTTATCGCAATGAATCTAAAATCATTGCCTTTATTCTACTTGGAAATAATGTTTCCCTAGTCGTTTATGGTATATCTGCAGCACAGATTCTAGACCCATTCCTTTATGGTTGGGGAATTACTTCGGAAGTGGGACTCTTACTCTTACAGACCTTCTTGTCTACCATACTAGTTCTAATTGCAGCTGAGTTTATTCCAAAAAGTCTTGTCCAATACAATCCTAATCGTTTCCTTAAAATAGGAACCTTCCCTTTACTTATACTCTATATTCTGTTATTTATTCCAACGCATATTATTTTAGCGATCAGTTGGGTTGTTTTAAAGGCGTTTGGCTACGATCAAAAAACCAATCAAAAAGTTTTCTCAAAGGTCGATTTGGAGCACTTTGTTGAGGATATTTCAGAGAGAATAGATAGCGAAGAGATTTCTACGGAAGACATGAACTTATTAAAAAATGCTTTAGATTTTTCGAATGTTAAAGCCAGAGATTGTATGATTCCTAGAACGCAAATCATTGCTGTTGACATCAATGATTCTTTACAAACAGTGATGCAGTTGTTTATTGCGAAAGGACTGTCAAAAGTTATTATTTATAGAGATTCAATAGATAATATTATAGGATATGTTCATTCTTATGATCTGTTTAAATCACCTGAATCGATTAAACAAATCTTATTACCTATTCATTTTGTGCCCTCTGTCACTACGGGGGAAGAGCTCTTAGCAAAATTCACCGAACAATCAGGGAATATAGCTATTGTTTCTGATGAGTATGGTGGTACAGCAGGTATGGTAACATTAGAGGATGTCATCGAGGAGATCTTTGGTGAAATTGAGGATGAACATGACAAAGATGATCTAATTGAGCACAAAATATCAGATAAACATTTTCGATTTTCTGCCAGAGTAGAAATAGATTACATTAATGAACAATATAGCCTGAATATTCCCGAGTCCGAAGAGTATGAGACCTTAGGCGGCTTAATACTTTTTGAACTTGCCAATATTCCTGAGAAAAATTCTAAATTAAAAATCGATGGATTTGCATTTGTTGTAGAAGAGGTAACAGATCGTAGAATTGAAATCGTTAGTGTATACCTTAAGTCATGAAAAAGTGCTGGTGTATCATAGTTTCTTTCTTTTTCTTAGTTTCTTGTGCCACCAAAAAATATAAATTATCTAGTGAACTAAATGAGATCTCAGGTATTGATAAATCGTTTCGTGATTTTTATTTTTCGATAAATGATAGTGGAGATGATCCATTCGTGTATATATTGAGACAAGATGGTGTTCTTATTCATAAAATGTTTGTGTCAGGCGCGAAAAATATAGACTGGGAGGACCTTTCCTCTCAACATGATTTTTTATATATTGGAGATATTGGCAACAATCGAAACATTAGGAAGGACTTGGCGGTTTATCGCATTCCCGTACTGAAACATTGGGGATGGAATCATATAGATGGAAAGCTTAATCATAACTTTCCTGATACCGTCAAAGCTGAACGTTATCCATTCAAATACCCCGACCAAAAGAAGTTTCCACCCGAGTTAGATAATATGAACTTTGATGCAGAAGCCCTCACCTATGCCGATGGAAAACTTTTGATTTTATCTAAAGACAGGTCTAGGCCATACAATGCTCAATGTAAAATTTATGAAGCCAACCTATTAAACAGCACGCTTGACGTGAAATTTTCTCAAGAAATTCAATTAAAAGGTTTTTCCTGGTTATTTGGATCTGCAACAAGTTGTGATTTTTTAGACAATAAGCTTTATATCTTGACCTATAAACGGCTGTATATATATGAGCGTATGAATGGTCAATTCAAATTGCTTCGAAAAAAGAATCTTGGTCACCTTCAACAATGGGAAGGAATATGTGTTGAATCAGAATATGAAGCGAGAATCGTGGCTGAAAAAAGTCGTCTCGGTAAACAAAAAATGAAATATATTAAACTATGAATTCAAGACTATCCATAGCCAACTATGAAGCCGTAATCTTTGATATGGATGGCGTGTTGGTAGATTCTGAACCTCAATGGAAAATTGCTATGGAGCAAGTTTTCAAATCTGTTGGTTTAGATATGGAAAGGAAGGATTTTCAAAAAACAGTTGGATTGAGGATTGATGAGGTGATTTCATTTTGGAATCAACACAAAAACCTTGGTATTCAGGATGAAAAAGTTGTTGAAGATGCAATTATTGATCGAATGATTGAATTGGTTCATGAAAACCCAATACCATTGGAAGGAGTAAATGAGACACTTGATTATTTAAAAAAAATAGATATTAAAATTGGATTAGCGACCTCCTCTCCTTACCGACTTCTTAATGCGGTATTATCAGCGATGAACATTGATAAATATTTTGATTTTGTACATTCCGCTGAAAAGGAGTCACATGGAAAACCACATCCTGCAGTCTACATATCAGTTGCAGAGACCCTTTCTATTCAGCCCGATAAATGTCTCGTTGTTGAAGATTCCTTTAATGGTGTCATATCAGGTAAAGCTGCAAAAATGGATGTTGTGTGTATTCCAGAGAAAACACATGAGCCAAATCTTAAACTCAATTTAGCGGATTATATTTTTGAGGATATGTCTAAAATGCTTGATGTTCTAAAGAAGGTTTAGAACCCCTAACATTTTCCTTTTAAGTATTCGTAGAATGCTATTGTTTCTTTTGTAAATTTGTTAGAAACACTAAGGTTGGAAGATTCGTTTGATTATCAAGAAGAGGCTGAAAATAATTCTGAAAAGGAATTTGATAAAGTTCTGCGACCACAAAAGCTTGTTGATTTTGCTGGACAACCAAGTATTGTCGAAAACCTTGAGGTTTTTGTTCAGGCAGCTACGCTTCGAAATGAGCCTCTTGACCACGTGCTTTTGCATGGGCCTCCCGGATTGGGAAAAACAACTTTAGCCAATATTATAGCAAATGAAATGGCTGTGGGTTTCAAAGTCACCAGTGGACCTGTCCTAGATAAGCCAGGAGATTTGGCAGGATTGTTAACCAATCTTGCTACGGGCGATGTCTTGTTTATAGATGAAATTCATCGATTAAGTCCGGTTGTAGAAGAATATTTGTATTCTGCAATGGAGGATTATGCTATTGACATTATGATCGATTCAGGGCCAAATGCTCGAACAGTTCAAATCACCTTAAATCCATTCACACTAATTGGTGCTACGACACGATCTGGTCTTCTTACAAGCCCTTTACGTGCTAGATTTGGAATCAATTCAAGACTAGAATATTACAATACGGAAACTTTAACGGCAATTATTCAGAGATCTGCTGGCCTTTTGGAAATTGAAATTGACGAACGTGCTGCAATAAAAATCGCAAGTAGAAGTAGAGGTACGCCAAGAATTGCAAATGCATTATTAAGAAGAGTGCGTGATTTTGCACAAATCAAGGGTTCTGGAAAAATTGATGAGCCCATTACTGAAATCGCATTAAAAGCATTAAACGTAGATGCTAATGGGCTTGATGAAATGGATTTACGAATCTTAAAAGCGGTTGTTGAAAAATTCGCTGGTGGACCGGTCGGCTTGACGACAATAGCAACAGCCATTGGAGAAAACGCGGGTACAATAGAGGAGGTGTATGAGCCTTTTTTAATTCAAGAAGGTTTTTTAATGCGCACTCCGAGAGGCAGAAAGGCAACCGAAAAATCATACAAACATCTTGGAATCGACATGGGGTTCAGTCAAGGAGGTTTGTTTTAGAATGAATGCCAATAGACATAAGCAATCTATTATAGCTAAGGCACAAGAATTAGGATTCTTTTATTGTGGTTTTTCAGAGGCTGGTTTTCTTGAAGATGAGGTTCCAAGATTGGAAAATTGGTTGAAAAACAATCGTCATGGCAAGATGTCCTACATGGAAAATCATTTTGATAAAAGATTGGATCCAACAAAGCTAGTTCCAGGAGCAAAATCTGTAATTTCTTTATTGTTTAATTACGCTACAAACCTTACCCAAAAAGATTCGAATGCCCCAAAAATCTCTAAATATGCATTTGGAGAGGATTACCATTATATTGTCAAAGAGAGACTTTCTCAATTGTTTGATTTTCTAAACGAAACTATCGGAGCTATTGAAGGCCGCGCCTTTGTAGATTCTGCGCCTGTAATGGACAAGGTTTGGGCAAAAAAGTCAGGATTAGGCTGGGTAGGAAAAAATTCAAATTTAATTCATCCAAAAGAAGGAAGCTTTTTCTTTATTGCAGAGCTCATAACTGATTTGCAATTTGATCAAGATGCTCCAATGAAAGATTATTGTGGAACATGTACAAAATGTATTGATGACTGCCCGACTGATGCAATTATTGAACCTTACGTTGTTGATGGTTCCAAATGTATTTCATATTTGACAATTGAGCTTAAAGATGAAATCCTTCCATCTGAATTTATTGGTAAAATGGACAATTGGGCTTTTGGCTGTGATGTTTGTCAGGATGTTTGTCCTTGGAATCGATTTTCAAAACAGCATAAAGAAGAACGGCTTTCTAATCCTAAACTATTGGATTTTACAAAAAAGGATTGGATGGATTTAAATGAAGAAACATATCGTGAGTTATTAAAACGAAGTCCTTTAAAGCGAACTAAATTTAAAGGGCTTAAGCGGAATTTGACCTTTATTAATCCAAGTGCTAAGTAGCTAATGTGAATAAATCTTCTTTTTATGTCGATACTAATGACAACAAACTCAGTACATTCGTGTTTAAGAAATCGAAATGACACCACAAGAACTTATACAAGTTAAATATTCAGGTTCTGTCTCTATTGTAAGAGACTATATGAACATTTCTGCTCAAACGGTTGGGATACTAATCATTGGTATATTGGTTTGGAGGGTGTTGATAGCGTATCATAATAAAAAAGATAAATCTAGATTCAAAAGTACCTATTTTGAGTCTTCATATTCGAAACATTGGAGAAAACAAAAATGAATTCAAATCAAAAAAAAGCAACAATAATAGGAGCAGGACTTGTCGGCTCATTGTGGGCAGTATATCTTTCTAGAGCTGGATATTCAGTTACGATATATGAAAGAAGATCAGATATTAGAAAAGCAGATATTGCAGCAGGTAAGTCTATAAATTTAGCTTTATCCGTGAGAGGATGGAAGGCTCTTGATGATGTCGGTGTGGGAGATACTGTTCGTGAAATTGCAATTCCGATGTACGGGAGAGTTATGCATGCCGAATCAGGAGAACTTACCTACCAGCCCTATGGTGAGGAAGGACAAGCTATTTATTCAGTTTCTAGGGGGCATATCAATGCAAGAATGATGGACATAGCTGAGAAAGAGGGTAAAGCAACCATTCATTACCACCACGAATGTTATAAAGTAGATTTTGAGAATTCGATCGCCTTTATTAAAAACAACCAAACACAAGAAACCTTCGAAGCGAAGTCTGACTTGATCTTTGCCGCGGATGGTGCTTTTTCTGCAATTCGTTACAATTCAATGCAAAAACTTCCTCGTTTTAACTTTAGTCAACGTTTCATTGATGACGGGTACAGAGAAGTCTTGCTTCCAGCAGGACCCAACGGGGAGTATGTCATGGATAAAAATGCCCTACACATTTGGCCGAGAGGACGCTTTATGATGATAGCTTTAGCCAATGAAGATGGCTCTTTTACATGTACCTTATTTATGCCACATGAAAATCACAAATATGCTTTTGATAAATTAAAGACAAAAGCAGATGTTGACGAGTTTTTCAAGGAAGTATTCCCTGATTTTTATGAGATGATGCCATCTGTTGGAGAAGCATGGGAGGACCATCCACTGGCCTCTTTGGCCATAATTAGATGCCACCCTTGGACACAAGGGAAGGTTGCTTTAATGGGTGATTCCGCTCATGCCACGGTCCCGTTTTATGGTCAAGGGATGAATTCAGGATTTGAGGACTGTACCGTATTGAACGACTTGATGCTGAAACATAATGAAGATTGGGATGCTGTATTTAAGGAATATAACCTAACAAGAAAACAAGACGGTGATGCGCTTCAAGACCTTTCATTAGATAATTATTTTGAAATGAGAGATTATGTTGCAGATGAACAATTTCTTTTGCGAAAAAAAATTGAAGCAAAGTATACAAAACTGTATCCAAAAAAATGGCTCCCGTTATACTCTCAAGTAACATTTAGTACAATACCCTACAGTGTGGCATATAAGCAAGGTAAAATTCAAGATGGTATAATGGAACGTGTCATGCAATATCCGAATATTGAGGAGAATTGGGATAATGATGAGGTTATGGATTTAATTGCAGAAGAGAGTAAGTCATTTAATTTTGAATTATGATAAGATCATTTTTCTATATCACAATATTGTGTTGGTCTTATACCTCCGTTGCTCAAGGTGCATTTACAAAAGCGGCGAAGGGTAATGATTATATTGTTGTTGTTAATGATGGTATTCAGTTTTCAGTGGGTGCTACATTTCTAATGCCTGGTCAAGACTCAAAAGGTTCGCAAGATTTACTTACAGGTCAACGAGAATCCTATTCCATAATTCCTTCAGGCCGCTTGGGTTATTGCGCAGAGTTGGGATTTGCACATTTCCCAAAATGGAAGGGGATTCCAATCAAGTTTCTTAGGAAAAGTAGAATTTGGGATTATTTCGATTGGGGTTTAGGTTATAAAGTTTTTTCAGGACAGGAGTCAACACGGATTGATCTTGTAGATGGAGGTGGGAATTTAGTTTCGAGTGAAGAGGGTAGAGGTGATTTTGATCTGAATATGTATTCGGCAAGACTGTCTGCCCACTCATTAATTTATTTCGGTAAGAAAAAAATAGATAAAGCTCGAAAACATTTTATTGACAATGCATTTGGAATCAATTTTGAATACAGACCTAATACCGCTGATACAGTTTATAATTCAGGTGTATTATCTTTTCCGCTACCACACGAATTTCAGGGGTTATATAACTTGCAATTTCATTACAGTTTGGGTTTTGGCGTAAGATTTAATCGAGCCTGGATGATGATTCCAACACTCGAAATTCCCTTAATTGGAATTCATGAATGGAACGGGGTTCATGGGAAATGGAATTGGTTTTCTTCTCAATATTGGCCGGTTCTTTTCAAACTAAAATTTATAAAGCTTTTTGAGCGTGTTCCCAAGTGTGGAGCCTATGGTGATCCAAGCGAAATGAATTTTGATAAAAAGTTCCGATCCGGAAACTTCTAGTTTTTACCCCACTTTTTAGCCATTCGCTTGGGTAGTTTTTTTCTAATACGCTTAATTACAGAGTCTCTATCTGAAATATTACTGCATTTAAGAATGTCACGAAATACCATTGATCCTTCTTTGTAAAATGTGAATTCGAAACTAACTGAAGTTGCCTCCTCCCTGTAGATGTGGTAAATACTTGTTCGTCCCAAAGCATCTTTGAGGTTACCCTCTTTGTCACTTATTTTAAATTTTCGGTCATAACCTCTTACATTGACAATTGCAATATTATTGATTTGCATTGCTTTCAATTCCTTTTGCAAGCTATCAGTTGCTAAAATTGAAGGGTCTGAACCTTGCTTTATAACATTTAATGAGGGTATTGAAGGTATGCCATGTTTTGTGAATAAATCAGTGATCGCCACCTCTATAGCATATCGCTCATCAGGTTTGTCAAATTGCCCTATGACAAGTGTTTTTAGTTTGGGTGCTATTTCTTGTGCCATCGAAAAATTTGCACAAACAGAAAAGAATAATAAAAATAGGGTCTTTTTCATTTAAAAAATATTTTTAGCAATTGCTTTTACCGCATCTGAATTCGACATGGTGTAATAATGGATACATGGTGCTTTTTGAGCCATAAGCTCCTTGGATTGGGTTATGCCCCATTCAATTCCTACCTGAGCTACAGCTTCATTTGTTTTACATTTTAAAAGCTCGTTAGAAAGAGCTTCAGGGTAATCAATATGAAAAAATTTCGGAAGAAACGTAATGTGATTTAAAGTCTTTATGGGTTTCAGTCCTGGTATTATTGGCACATTAATTCCAAAATCACGACAGGCTTTGACGAAGTCAAAGTATTTCTGATTGTCAAAAAACATTTGAGTTACTATATACGATGCTCCAGCTTCAACTTTCTCTTTTAAATGAATTAAATCTGTTTTGAGGTTCATTGCCTCGAAATGTTTTTCTGGATAACCTGCAGCTCCAATGCAAAAATCAGTAGGTGCCATTTTAATATCATCTACATAATATTTTCCATGATTCATATCATTGACTTGATGAATTAATTCAGAGGCGTAGTGGTGTCCGTTAGGGTGTGCTTTAAAGGTACTTTCGGTTTTTATGGGGTCTCCTCTCAGTGCCAAAACATTATCAATGCCCAAAAATTGAAGGTCAATTAACGCATTCTCAGTTTCTTCTTTACTAAAACCACCGCAAATTAGATGTGGTACGGCATCAACTTTATATTTATTCATTATTGCCGCACATATTCCTACTGTCCCCGGTCTTTTACGAATAGATACCTTCTCCAATAGACCATTCCCTTGTTCTTTATATAAATACTCCTCTCTATGGTAGGTTACGTTCACAAACTTAGGATTGAATTCCATTAAGGGATCAATTCCATCATAAATAGATTGAATGCTTTTTCCTTTAAGAGGGGGTAATATTTCGAATGAAAATAATGTTTGTTTTGAATTTTGTATGTAATCTGTAACCTTCATATTAATTTAATCAAAGTGTAAATGTAAAGAATACCAACGTTGATATAAGGAATATGTTTAAATACTTTCTTGAATGGCTTCAAGGATAATTTCACTAGCTTTTAAAATTTCATTTTCAGAAATAGTCAGCGGTGGTGCTATTCTGAAGCTATTCGGATGTGAAAGAAACCAGAATAAGATTAATCCATTCTTTAAACAATGTGCTACAACCTTTGCTACTTTTTGACTGTCTTTCATATCAAAAGCAAAAAGCATTCCTTTTCTTCTAGATCCAATAATAGCCGGATGACTACTAATTTCTTTTTCTAATAAGTGCCCCAATCGTTCAACTTCTTTTAAATTAATTTCTTCATGGAGTATTGCACAGAATTCAGCCGCTGAGGCCGCATTTAGCGGGTGACCACCAAATGTAGTGATATGACCCAGCTCAGGGTTATTACTAAAGGTGGCCATTATGCTTTGCGGAGCAACTAATGCTCCGATCGGTAAGCCACCGCCAAGTGCTTTACCCAGGGTTAGTATATCAGGGGTAATATCAAAATGTTCAAATGCAAAATTTGCGCCTGTTCTTCCCAAGCCACACTGTATTTCATCGAGAACTAGCAGCGTTCCTGTCTCTGAACATTTTTTCCTGAGTGCTTTCATGAAACAATAGGTGGGTAT
>Ga0228631_1001671_pt1 | contig 10711 bp, 3 predicted proteins | sample 39DmetaG_FD_183049 | JGI IMG/M metagenome (GOLD analysis project Ga0228631, IMG submission 183049) | Seawater microbial communities from Monterey Bay, California, United States - 39D | ecosystem: Environmental > Aquatic > Marine > Coastal | place: USA: California | collected 2016-09-28
AGGAAGTCCGGTTTTTCTTTCTATCATTTGGTTAAACTTAGTACTCAACGTTGTACTGAATTTAACTTTAGCTTGTTGTACTTTTCCTTTTACGTCAAAATTATCAAAGACATCTTTAACTGCATCGACATTTTTAATGGCATCATCTGCAAAATAAAAGTCATTATATCCCTCGGTTACTTTACCGATCATCCAATCAGCTTTCGCTTTAGCTGTACCATCACCTAGCCCAACTATATTCTCTAATTTAATATCTAAGCCAATGCCTTTTAAAAACTCGTGTATAGCATATTTTGAATCGGCCGGCCTAGCTGTTAATATAAATACGTTATCGTTTCCAAACTTTTCATTACGAGCTATTGCTTTATCAAACATAGGACCCTCTGCACCTCCCATTACTTTACTAAATTCGCTGAAATCAAATTCAGCACCTATAGCTGCCATTTCGTTGCTTTTAGCAGCAAATTCGGTAGCTGTAAGTTTATTTTGTTCCTGTACTGTTTTCTTGTCAAATACTACAATGTTCTCAGTTTCTCTACCTTCATTTTTACCTTGACTAATATTAGTGTCTGTAAATCGTGCAGCTTTTATTCCTTTTCCTTTAAGCGCTACTGCTAATTTGTCGAGGTCTTTTTTAGAAAACGATTGCTCAAACCTAGGGTCGATAAGTTCATATAAGTTAGATTCGTCTACTTCCCATCCATTTCTTGGCTTAATACCTAAAGCGTTGATAACATCAAACACTTGATCCTCTGTCGCAATAGATGTTTCGTCTATTTTAAAACTACTAACCTCACCTTGATTACCTTTAGCGTATGCTGCCGCTTGTTTTTGATCTTCTGAGAAATATACAAATCCATCAATGTCTTTAACTGATTTTATATCTCCACCGTGGAATATTCTAACCTCGCCTGGCATTGTATACAATACATTACTTTTAGTTGTAGCTAATGTATCATCAAAATCCCAAACACTAATTCCTTTAGGGTTCTTATTATAATCTAAACTAGTAGCAATATCAATTGCAGATTGTGTTGTTACAGATTTTTTGAAGCCTGAAGAAAATTTAACTTGTTTAGGGACATTGACAGTTTTGTTGTTTAATTGAGTTATGTCATCAAACGTTTGGTTGTATCCTTTTTCTTTTAATAAGTCTTGCGTTGCTTTAGCGTTAAATCTAGCTTTGAAAGGTTCTTTCATATCAACCCAATCTTGCCCAGGAAAATCATCTTTATAGTTAGCGTCTATAGCTTTTGAAACATCAGTAGGAACTATGTAAGCGTAACTAGTTTCTACTACTTTACCTACAGAATTTTCATAAGAAAGGTTTTTGTCACTAATAAAATAAGCAATTGAGTTTCGTAATTGCTTAACAGGAGTTCCATGTTCTAGCGTGTAGTTAGACTTCCCTTCTTCGTTAAAAGCAGGTAAACCATCAACAGCCATAACTCCTTTTACCTCGGAAACTGTTTTTAAAATGCTACGCATGTTAGAATTTATAGTATTTAAAATTACAGCTTTTCCTAAATTACTGCCTGCGTTACCGTTTTTTAAGAACTCGCTAAATCTTTTTAAGTCTTCAGCAGATTGATCTGATAATTTTTTTCTACCATCAAGATTTACTTCATTAGTACCAGAGTCTATCGTTTTGCTTAAATCGTCTTTAACTTCCTGAATAAGAACAGAGTCAACAGCTTTTTTTCCTGAATCTGTTTTTATAGTTAAGCCGGTGCCTGTTTTAGTTTTTTCTAAAGTATACCCTGCAAATGCATTTTTTAAAACTTCATTTTCTGTTATAAACTTTTGCAAACCTTTGTTATTTCCAAATATGCTTTTTCCTAATCCGCTAACAGACCAACCCCTCAGTGTTCTTAAAAACACTTCCTGAGGGTTAGGTGTTCCGGCATCTACTAAATGGTTATAATAATTTGATATAGTTTTTTTGCCAGCTTGCTTTGCTCCTTCAGTCTTCAAATTAGACGATCCATGAGGTACCCCTAATATACTCTCAACATAGCTAAAATTATAATCCACTACATTGTTTATATAGTTAGAAAAACTAATACCACTACTTTTGTTCCATTTTTTAAGTTGTTCTTTTTGAGCGGTAGTTAAGTTTTTACCTTCAAAAAGCTCATCATTATTAGTTTTTTGTTTAAATTCTAAATACGATTCTTTAAGATCGTCTATCATATTTTTAAAGACTTCGTCTTCTTGAGCGGTAATGCTTAAAGGATTTATATTATTAACAGAAATATATTTTATAACATTACGAACTTTGTTATCAAAAACATCAAACCCTGTTATATAAGTTTTGCTAAACTTAACTGTACCTCTTTCTATGTCTTTTAGTAGTACGTTAACAAAATTGTCAGCTAAAACTGCTTTTAAAACTTCTTGGTTTGCCTTAAAAGCCTTGCTTATATCTGAATTTTCATTTTGAATTTCTTTGCTAAAAATTTCAAAAGCAATTTCTTCAGCTATCGCTTTACCTAAAGCTTCTCTTTTCCCTCTAATAAGTTTATTTTTTTCGTCAATAAATAAACCCACAAAGTCATCGTCGGAAACTTTATCAGCAGGTACTCTTCTAACTATTTGATTACCAGCCGTAGCGCCTCTAACTAATGTTTTTTCACGGTCTATTTCTTTACCAACCCATTGTGGATATGGTACAAAATTCGGAACAAACACATCTTGAATTATTTGTTTACCTCCAACATTTACAGATACTTTTTCTCTATTACCGTCCTCGTCTAATTTATAAGCTCCTCCAACGGATTTTTCAATCGCTTGAGGAATACCTCCACTAACTTCTTCTGTGGAATCTTTTTTCTTAATATCTTTACCCATTAAAAAGGTAGTAGTCATGTTTTCTATAATAGCTTTTTTATGCTTTATTAGATTTTTTTCATAAGTACCATCTTTTAACTTACCTAATCTTTGAATAACAAGCTTAGGAGCAGCTTCGGGATCACCTACAACTTTACCTATTTTCTTTTTTATTTCCGCAACTAAAGGTGTTGTAGCAGAGTTGTCACCTCTTTTATCTGTAATCTTACTTTTAATACTAGTTAAAACTTGTGTTAACTTTCCTGTTATAGCGGTTATTGTAAAGTTGGGTACAATGTTACTTCTAGTAAGCGGTGTGTATTTCCTTTTTTCGGCTTCTTGAGTAGTTGAGTCTTCGCTATTTTTAACATTCTTTGCTTTATCTAATCCTACACCGGATCCAGCAGCTTGTTCTTTTTTTCCTTTAGCTAAAGCTTCCTTAACTCTATTCCTTACGCCATATGGACCGGCTATGATATATCCTCCTAAGCTTTTGTTTGCTGCTAAAGGATCATAATTCATTATATTTCTTATGAACTGCTCGCTAATAACATCTTTAACGAACTCGTCCATATTTTTACCGTAAATATCTTCCTGGTTGACAATACCGTATCCTGCAGCAATTCTTCTTATCAAAGGATCTAGCATACCTTCGTTAATTTTACCTACAACATTTCCCGCTATATTTTTTACATATGCAGCCTTAGTAGTACCCTCTGGTACCATTTTATCAAACTGATCACCTAATCGTTTTTCATTATTTTTAGAATCAGGTTTAGCTTTAGTTTTAGTTTTATCTTTTGTTTTAGGAACAGCCGCTTCTTTCTTTTTAGCGTTCTTAATTTTAAACTCTAAATTACGCACAAGAGCATCGAACTCTCCAGGCTCGTAGTCAAATTCGTTTTCTTTTATAGTTGCTAACTCTTGAGCAAACAAAGTAACAGACTTACTAGCGCTTTCTTTTTTTGATTTATTAATAGCGTTTAAAACTTGACTACTAAAATTACCAGATCTAAAATCAGCATTACGATTTAACAAATAGTCTAGCGCTTTTTTAGGAGTAGACACGTCTGCGCTCTTTTTAAATTTTCTCGTAAAATAGCTTTCTTTTTTCCTAGATGATTCTAAGTTAAAATTATTTTCAAAATTAAAAGCAACTTCTTGCAAGTGATTAGTATATTCGTCCTTGAACGTATCTGAAGTAGCTTCCCAGTTAGTTAATCTTCCGTTTTTATCAAAATATTTAGCATCACCACTTAGAGCAGAGTCTACGTCGGTACCATCTGCATTTTTTCCGGTTCTACCAAACAAAGTCTGCATAGTTATAGAGTGAGCTGTTTCTAAATTTTTATTAGTACTTGCTTCTGTGTATAAGTTATTTCTATACTCTTTTGCTTGTGCAGGAGAAAATAAAGCATCGTCAGAAGCATGAGTCATCTCGTGAATCTCTACTGACCCCACAAAAATATCCCCGCTTTCTAATCTTTTTTGAGTTACTTCGCTTTCGTTAGTTACTAAAAACTTAGGTCCATCTTGAGTTTCGATCATTACACCGTTAAAATCTGAATCACCTACGGTTTCTTCTATTTTATTTTGTTGATCTAAATTTAAGTTGTATTTATTTAATGCTAAAATATTACCTTTATCGTCTTTTTTTGTAGGGTCTATTTTTATTAGCTCAATATTTGTTTGTTTTGCAAACTCGTCTGCTCTTTTTCTGCTTATAGTTTTTGTTGTAGCGGCTGTTGACACCATAAAAAGCTTATTAGCCCCTGTCTTAAAATATTCTTTTTCTTTATCTTTTTTTGTTAAAGGCTTACCTTTACTGATTCCGTCTGTGTAAGTCATTGACTCTACTCTAGCACGGACATCATCATTATTTTTAGCTTCATTTACATAGCCGTTTACAGTAGTTCTTCTTATTTCTTCAAGAATAAGCGCTAGCTTGCCTCTCTGGTCTGCCGCTTTGTATTTTTTACTTATTTTACTTTTGTTTGATTTTTGTGACCATCTATTTTTTATTTTTTCTCCCTCATCTCCTAAGTTTTCTTCAACAATAGAGTAGTCAATATTTTGCTTTATTGATTTTTGCGAGTCTTCCACTTGTTTTAGATCTTGCGAAAAACCATCAGCTTGATTATTTTTGCCTGTTCTTCTTAATGAAGCAATATAATTATCTATTTTTTGATCTACAACTTCTTTCGTGTCCCCGGCTTTAACTCCTGCTTCGGCTAACCTTTGCTGTTTAAAAAACTCTAAACCAATTAACCTTCTGTGGTTTTCTCCATTTAAAGCCAAGGCATCTATTTCAATACCCGCTACAACAAACCCAAGATTTTTAGTTTCCTGCACTAATTGAGCTTTTAAGTTTTCCTTAACAGTAGGGCTCAAGCTAGGGTCTTTTAGACTATTAGTTATATTACTTATTCGGTTAATCGGCAACCTTAATGTTTCTTCGTGTTTTTTCGTTAACGCGTTAGTCATTAAAGAGTTGTACATTATAGAAGGCGTGTTCATTCCCCCTGTAGTGATTAAAGCTGTAACTAATGTATCGTCTAGTTCACTTAAATCAAAGTCCCTACCTAAAATAGCGCTATCTAAGGCAACATCTCCAACAAGTATTGTACCTTCTTCTGTTAATTCACCTAATGCTCTTTTACCCCATTCTTTGCTTGCAATACCAAACTTTTCTAACCCGTTTCTTTAAAAGAAACTTAACACATTAACACTTGAACCACCTAAAGCAACGTTTTTAGAACCCTGTTTTATAGCTAAATCTTTAACAACTTTTTGAGCATTGACATTCGTACCAGCAACATAAGAAACACCAGCTTCAATAAGACCTGTTCCCCAAGAAGATAACAGTATTTGGTTATCCGTCATGTCACCCATAGCAACAACTTCATGAAGCCCGGCTTGCCTGTTTTGATATTCTAAATTTGAAATTAATTTATTATCATAAAGATTTTTTAAAGTTTTTAAACTTTCTTCAGCCTCTTCTTTATTGTCAACTAAAATATTTAAGTTTCTACTTTTTTGAGCACCTGAAGAAATACCAAACTCAGCACTAACTGTTAAACGCGACAACCAAGGAGCTACTTTTAGTCCAGCTCCTAGATAGCTAGTACTCATCGCCATAGCAACATTAACACTTTGCTGAGCTCCTGTTCTTGTTGCGAAAAACCCAAATCTACCTTGCTCTAAAGCTTGTTCATAAGTTAATTGAGTTTCATAAGCACTTTGTCTATTGTCAAGCATTTTTTGCTCTTCTATAGCTTTTTCTTTAGAAACTTTTCCTCCAAAAGCCGTAGGTAAAGCTAAATAAGTACCATAAAGAGCCGTAGAAATATCATTTGCAAGAATATCACCAGGATTATATGTCTTTGACGTTAAATTTAATATTTGTTTTGGCGTTATACCTGGATTACTAGTTTTGTCTATGTACTTTAAGTAGTCAGAATTTAATGAAGCAATCGCTAGTTCTTGTTCATCTGAAAATTGATAATATGTTTTTTGTATTTTTTGCCACTTTGAAAAAAGTTTTTTAGCAGCTTCCTTGTCGGTTGCTTTAGAATCGTCCCATGTAAATTTTATACCTGTATCTTTCGATGCTTCCATCGAGTAACCTACATTAACTCCCTTAGCTTCAGTTGCTAAGTCTTTGAGCATTAAGCCTAAGGCGTTGGATTGGGTTTTTTGGGCTTTAGAAATAATATCAGCTCTGTTTTTGAAACTATTTTCAACATCCGCTTCTTCCATTGATTCAAGAATAGTACCTGAGGCTATAAGATTTTTTTGACCAGAAGCATCGACAATACCCTCCCATATGGTTTGGATGTTTGAATCTGAAATTCCTTTTGCGTATTTTTTATAGCCTTCTTTGTATATTTCCTCTAGAACTTCTGGATTAATTTTGTTTTTTAAATCGTCAGAAAGCCCTCCTAAATTAGTATATCTTGCATACATTTCTTTAGTAGAAACAGTTTTAGGAGATGAAGGCATACCCAAAGGAGCGCCAGACTGCTTAGAAAAAAATCCTTTAGCAATATTATCTTTTAAAACAGTTTTTATTTCTTTAACTTCGTCCTCGCTTAAGCCGTAGCTTTCATTTTCTAATTCACTAAAAAGGTTATCAATAAAAGTTCCAGAAGATAAATAAGATTGTTTAGTATTATCGCTTTCTTCAACTCTTTTTAACTCGCTGGGATTAGTTTCATTAAGCGTTTCTTTTAAATCATTATAAGCAGCGTATATATTATTCTGAGCTGTTTTAAAGTCTTCATCGGATATGTTTGATTTAAACCAATTTCTGGTATCGTCAAAAGATCTTTCAGTAGAAATTAACTCACCGTTTTTATATATTTTATAGTCATTTACACCTGTCTCATTACTGCCTTGTCTTTCTCCCCCTCGGAACTCACCTTCAACAGTATACCCTGTACCCTTTAGTCTAAAATTTAACGACTCTGCATTTTGTTTAGGACTATTGTCGTAGTTTCTAGAAAAAATAGACTCCTTTAGTAACACGTCTTTTTTATCAAGATCTACTGACGTAACTTCGTTTTTTGAAAAATCGTAATCAAAAGTCTTTTTTAATTGTTTTATTTGATTAGCAGTTTTAATTCTACCCTCCTTTGAATCATTTTCAAAGTTTATTACAATTTTTTCTTTTGTAAAAGGGTTTGTGTATACTACTTCGTCTTTAGCAAAATTAAACCTATTAGGTGTCTTTTGAATATCAACAGTGCCTTTAAATTGTTTATTAATTATTTCTATAAACTTTTGTTCAGAAATGTTTGCAAGAGCATATGGATTACTTAAGTCTACGCCTCCGCTAAAAGCGCGCTTAGTTTCTATAGCTATTTTGTCTTCAATTTCTTTTATTTTTCTAGTATAGTCAGAAAGCTCTTTACCAGAAAAATCAGTATTATATTCTTTCTTTGCTTCCTCTAGCTGTTTTTCTAAAGCTAAAATTTCAGGGGTTTTATATTCTTCCTTAGGATCAGGATCTTGTGAATCCGAAGAAATATCTACCAAAGGTGACCCCGTATCTACCTCTATTGTTTCCTTTGGAAAAATCAACTCTTCGCTCATTAAAGCCTGTTGATCCTCTGTGAATGGTGCTGGTTCGTTTACACGCAGAACACCCGCACCCGCTGCACTGCTTATTGGAAAATCTGTTTCTTTAGACTCTATAATTTCTTCAGACTCTATAATTTCTTCAGACTCAGGCACCGCGTTGCCGTTTTCTCTGTATTGCCTAACTTTTTCATTAATTTCTTCTTCTGAAAAACCTTGGTCTATTAAGCTATCAATGTATTCTTCTAATGTCATAAAATTTAATTTGGTCTAAGTTGTTGTTTTAATGCTAATCGATACGCTGTAAGTGCCTCATCTTCTGACTTATCTTCATTATCTGGATTACTTTTATATACATTTGTTATCCAATAATTTTTTCTTCTATCTGCTTCAGCTTCTATTTGCTCTCGAATAATAGCTTCACTGCCTGGATGCTTATCTATTAAATAATGTTCAAGACTGAGTTTATCAGATTCGCCAACGTCGCTCTTTTTTAACAAACTAAAATCGTAATTAACATCCGTATCAGCCATTTCTTTACCTTCACCGTCTAGAAGGTTTTTAACCGTAAACTGAATACCCTTTAATGTTTTACCTCCTGTAAAGTCCTTGCTTAAAGCAGCTTCAAACTCTGTTCCCTTATTATTTTTAAAATTAACACCTTTTGTAGTTACTTGAGAAAAAGTGACATTTACAGGTACAGAAAATAAATTATTTTTTATAGCTGTTATATTTCCAGTTAATCCATTTTTTATATTTAGTGCTATATTTTTTTCATTGTTACTAGGTTCGTTTGGTTTTCTAGTAGTGGTTCTCCCTCCGCTATATGTAACTTGATTAAGTTCAAGAGCTCTACCGTCATCACCTTTTACGTAACCTTTATTAGCAATTGATATTTTCCATTTTTCAGCCGCGTAGTCTTGCATAATTTTAATTTTTAAATTATCATCAAGGCCTGCAGCAACCTTAGGATCTCTGTAATTTTTATCTCCTAAGTCTTTTTGTAAATCTTCAGATAGAACAAACTCTTTATCTTTGGTAAATTGACTCCATCCTGACTCAAAAAAAGCTTCATCATCAGTAGAATATTTATTTAAAGCAAAAGTATTTGCGGCTGTTTCCGCTCTTGAATAAAACCCATCGGTTATATATTTAGTAGAATCTTTTACGTTTGTGGTAATTGTTTTACCGTTAGCGTCCTTTACTGTAATTGTCGTGTTATTATCAGTATTATAGTCAGGAGTCCTATTAAAAGTGCTAGTAATACCTTTAGTTCCCACGCTTTCATTTATGCTAGCCTGCAAGTTATCTTTTAATTTAAAATTCCTATTAAGGTAAGCTTCATCCATGTCTTGTGTATTCAAAAACATTTCTTTACCTCCTGATATTACGTAAAACCCTTGTTTAATTTTACCGTATTTATCTGTTTTAGAACCTTTTCTTATAGCATTTGGGCTATTATTATTTAAATTAGTAAAATCAGCCCCATTAAATTCAATCTGTTCTTTATTTTCATCTATAAATCTAGTATTAGAAACAACACCGTCATTTACCTCGTTGTCTCCAATTCTTTTAAAATATCCAGACAAATTAGAATAGCTATTTTTAACATCGCCAATTTGCATAAGTATTGCATTCATTCTTCCTTTATCTTTCTTTTTAAATGCATCAATATATTGCGACCTAAGAGAATTCATTGCGGATCTAGCGTCGTCTGGAAATAAATCATTTGTTTTTAGATCAACACCTCCTGTCATTTTGTTTTTGTTTACCCCGCTAAAAACCTCAACATCTGTGTCAAGTTGTATTTTTTCTGCTTCTTCGTCTAAAGCTTTTTTTTCTTTTTCTTGTTCTTTTAAAAAGTCAAGACCCGGCTTTAAACCAGCTTGCAAGCCTTTATTAAAAGCGCCGTAGTCTACTATACCTTCTGTTGGATTTTGATATGCTCCACCTGACGTTCTTGTTTGTTGTTTTGCCATTTTTATTTAATTAATCTTTAAAATACGTCTGAATGTTGTTATTTTCTACAAAGTCTGTAAAAGTGGTTGAACCGGTTGAGTTATTACCTCCACCTCCAAATAGTTGACCAAAACCTCCTGTTGCAGCAAAGCTACCAATACCCCCCAGCGCTTGACCAATACCGCCCATCATTTGAGAGCCGTAAGCTGCTGATTGCTGAGAAGCATTACTTAATTGAGCAGATACTCTATTTAGTTTTTGCATTTCTCTTGCTTCTTGAGCTCCAAATACGAATTGCTTACCTTTGGCCATAGCCATTTGAATTCGCTGTTGTTCTTTCATTCTATTCATTTCTAATTGCTGCTGTCCTTGAGCTCTTAATTGCGCGTTTCTGGCTTCCTGCTGAGCAATACTAGCTGAAACACCTTGCTTAGAACTTAAAGCTGCCTGAGCAAGCGCAGTGGCTCCACCGGCTCCAGCTCCAGTTGCTCTCAATGTATCTAAACTGCTAGCAAGTGATATATCTGTTTGTTGAGCTTGCATTTCTGCAGCTTCTGTTGCAACTTGTAGATTTGCAAATGGATTTGACAACTGACCTGATAAATCTGTTACATCTGCAAAAGGATTAACAATAGCCTGCCTGTTTTGTTCTAGCCTATAAAGTTGTTTTTGTAAAGCTTTTTCTCTTCTAGCCGCTTTTCTTCTAGCTGCACCGCCAAATATAGCTTGTCCAAGGCCACCTAAGAACTGACCTCCTATCATGCCTAAAACGCTGCCTCCAAGGCCTCCTCCGGTACTTGATCCGTTACCCATAATTTATTAATATAAAGATTGTTCGTAATTA
>Ga0228631_1001673_pt1 | contig 10707 bp, 11 predicted proteins | sample 39DmetaG_FD_183049 | JGI IMG/M metagenome (GOLD analysis project Ga0228631, IMG submission 183049) | Seawater microbial communities from Monterey Bay, California, United States - 39D | ecosystem: Environmental > Aquatic > Marine > Coastal | place: USA: California | collected 2016-09-28
ATTCGCAGGGCTACAAACCGGTATGAGTGTCCTCGAATTAGAAGCAGGCGGGGGCTACTACACCGAAATCATTAGTCGCGCTGTAGGTGGCGACGGAAATGTAATATTGCAACATGCGCCCGGCCTAATGGGGTTTGTTGGCGATGGTATAGACGTGCGTACGGCTGGCGGACGCCTTGGTAACGTAGAGGTCAGCATTACAGACTTCGACGCCCTTGCCGCTGCAGATAACAGCGTCGATTTGGTTACCTGGATTCAGGGGCCGCATGAACTTGGATTCGCGCCCGAAGGGAAAAGTCTGGGCGACCCAGCAAAGGCATTCCGAGAAATAGCGCGCGTTCTCAAGCCTGGCGGGCTCCTCATCGCCTCGGATCATATTGCACCCGAAGGTACTGGAATAGAAGCAGGTGGATCACTCCACAGGGTAGCTGAGAGCGTGATCACACAGCTCGCTCAAGATGCCGGTCTGAGGGTTATTCGCAGCTCAGAGGTGTTAAAGAATGCCGATGATCCGCTAGATGTAGGCGTGTTCGCGCCCGCTGTCAGAGGCAAGACAAGCCAATTTTTAGTCGCGTACGAAAAATAGGAATTACTCATGCGATCCCAGCCAACTCGAGTCGTTCTGGCCTTGAGCTTAGCACTCGTCCTAAGCTCAAGCCTGACGTCGGCTCAGGTCGAGCTCGGAGCCCGGCTCAACAAAACGATAGAATTGCTCGATAATGACCTTGCCGCCCTGGGGCTGCTAGCCTTCGATTACTCGCTGAACAATGCGCGCTCTTTGGCGCGATCGGATCTAGACTTTGTCATTATTGATATGGAGCACGCGCCATTCGATGTCGAACGCCTGCGTGAGTTTTTGTTAGGCATGACCGACAAGCGGACAATACTCGACAAAGGCAACCTGCAGCCAAGCGTCACTCCCATTGTTCGAATACCTGCCACGGGGGGCACCGAAGTCATTACGCAGGTTAAACAAGTTCTCGACGTCGGCGTCTTCGGTGTGATGTTCCCGTCGGTGGATAACCGCGAACAGGCAGAAATTGCTATTAAAGCTATGCGCTATCCACAGTTAACCAATGCCGAAGACTTCGAACCGCGCGGACTGCGCGGCCGCAATCCTGCCAATGCAAGCTGGTATTGGGGAATCTCTGATTATCATCAGAAAGCCGATGTATGGCCGTTAGATGACGCGGGCGAACTCCTCGCTATCATTCAGATAGAAACGCCCGAAGGCGTCGAAAATATCGACGCTATTCTGTCGGTACCGGGTGTTGGCGCGATATTTATTGGCCCTGCCGATCTCAGCGGCGCAATGGGCTATGCAAGAGCGAGCGCGCCCGAAGTCGAAGCTGCTATTCAAACCGTTTTAACCGCCTGCCTTACTCATGATGTCGCCTGCGCGATTACGACCTCGCCCGACAGCGTCGAGCAACGCCTCGCCGAGGGCTTTACAATGGTGACAGTCGGAACCGACAGCGGACTTTCGGCCCGTGCGGCAGAAACACTGAGCAAAGCAAAAAGCACTATCGATCAATAAATCAATGTATTAATTAATCTATTAACTAAGGTGCTGTACGCTATGAAAGCGAAGCTCGTTTTAACTTTTTTTATTGCCGCTTTTTTGTCTCTCTCCTTTTTTTCTTTGGCTGAAGAGTCTGATTTTGTATTTCACTCAGACCTAGCAGAATCCTGGTTCGAGGGCGGTGACTATTTCGAGTGGACTTCAACGACAAAGAATAACCAGCAGGCTAAAGTTAATGTCTTCTATCGTACCTTTGGCAGTAAAGACAAACCGCAATTAGTCATGGCCCATGGTTTTCCTAATTCGAGCTTCGACTTCTACAAATTAGTTCCACTGTTGGAAAACGATTTTCACATCGCTGTGCTAGATTTCCCCGGCTCCGGTTTCTCGGATAAACCCGTGCCTAATTTCAGTTATATGCTGGAAGAGAATGCCGAAATTCTGGACTATTTCGTAAGAGAAATAATCAAATTCGATGATTTCGCTCTTTATACACATGACAGAGGTGTCAGTATTGGCCTTGCTTTTGTTGGCCACTACCTCGATACACAGCCCGCGGAATACAGAATTAATTACCACTTTTTATCTAACAGCGGCATGTTCTTACCACTTGCTAACCTAATGCCCATACAAACAGCCTTGCTCGACCCCGCCCGTGGAAATGCACTCATTCAAGCGCGGAAATCAGTGCCTAGAATGACCCGAGGGAATCCGGAGGCGCTCGCCTACGCAGATATTTTTAAATTTAACGACGGAGACAGCGCGCTTATCCATGTAGCTCGATATCTATTAGAGCGCGCAGAAAACGAATTGCGCTGGCTCAACAACTTGTCTCGAAGCGATATCCCTGTCGCTTACCTCTGGGGACTGCTCGATGACATTAATCCTGTACGGATTTCTAATCACGTATGGGCCACTTATCTGAATGACAGAGCTGCTGAAAGCACCTATTGGTTACTCCCTACTGCCGGGCACTATCCGCAGCGCGAAAAACCAAACGAAGTTGCCCAGATAATTCAACTTGCCCTAAGCGGTGGGATTCCAAGCAGAGCCGAGGAAGGCGCTTTTATGCGCGCGTATGGCAGTCGGCGCAAAGATGAAGAAGCCATTTTTGTTGGGCATTCGGTTATAGACGCGCTTCGTTTTCCGAGCGCTATTCGTTATTCCCCAGATGGATATAGTGTTCAATAATCTACTTCATCACTGTGGGCGTTTTCATAGAGGAACCATTAGTACGTTGAATTCTAACTATAAGAAAATTAATCAACAAGGAGAAAACCCATGGTCAGACAACGCTTTCAACCACTTTTTCTATCGCTCTTATTTTTACTCTCAACTCTATCTGCTTGCGCCACAAGCACTTCCTCCACTGCATCTCCCACTGCCGACGGCATCTGGGATTTCACTATGAGCAGCCCCTTCGGTGCGGTAAACGCTGTCGTAACGCTCGACACTTCGGGCGATGCTCTCGTTGGCACATTTGATTTGGGTAACGGCCGTCTCTGGGCGATCGAAGAGGGCGTGGCATCAACCAATGAAATCACTTTTAGGATAGACAGAGATGGCTCTCCAATGGTTTACGACATGAGTGGCACTGTTAACGGTGCGACTATCGTCGGCATCGCACGGGCAATGGGCGCCGAGGCACCTTGGTCTATGACGCGGAAAGACTAACTCAGGCGACGCTTCCCATTTTTGACAAGGTGTAAGCTCCGCCTCTTTGGCTGATATTCGGCGACAAAGTGTGTTCTAATCTTTGCCTTAATTAAATTAACAAAGAGGCGCGCTATGTCATCGGATTCGACCTACCTTCAGATGTTTTCAACGCTCACAGCCGAGGGCGAACTTCGCCTCGAACTCAAAGAGCAGCCAATGCCTATTCCAGGCGAGAACGAAGTGCTTATTCGCATTGAGGCTACGCCAATCAATCCTTCTGACCACGGTGTCATGTTTGGTTGGGCGTCGATGGCAAGCGCGACTTCGTCGGGCAACGGTGCAGACACAGTGTTAAGCGCGCCGGTTTCCGAACAAGGCATGGCGGTGATGAAAGCAAGAATCGGGCAATCGCTTGCCGTGGGTAACGAAGGCGCCGGTACAGTTGTCGCGACCGGTACTAGTGAGCTCGCAAAGAGTCTCGACGGTAAAGTAGTCGCTGCGATGGGCGGCGGCATGTATGGCCAGTATCGCTGTGTCGATGCGTCTGTTTGCTTGCCGCTTCTCGAAGGTCATACCGCGAAAGACGGCGCGTCGAGTTTCGTTAACCCCCTGACTGCATTATGCATGATCGAGACGATGAACCTCGAGGGTCATACTGCGCTTGTGCACACGGCAGCGGCGTCGATCTCGTCAACATTGTGCGTAAAGACGAGCAAGAAACCTTGCTTCGTGAGATGGGCGCAAAATACGTTGTTAACAGCAGCAAAGACTCCTTTATGGCCGACCTCACCGACGCTATTCACGCAACAGGCGCGACACTCGCCTTTGACGCAACTGGCGGCGGCACATTAGCCTCAACAATCCTCTCGGCCATGGAGGCTGCTGCGGCGCGCACACCAGGCGCATACAGCATCTATGGCTCGGTTAAGCACAAGCAGGTGTATTTGTATGGTGGGCTCGATACTTCACCCACAACACTCAACCGTGGCTATGGCATGGCTTGGGGAGTTGGCGGCTGGTTGTTACCTAATTTCCTAGCGCGTGTCGGCCAAGAAGTGGGCAATCGTTTACGCACACGCGTTGCGACTGAGATGAAAACAACATTCGCCAGCCACTACACTAACGAGATCTCCCTCGCAGAGGCGTTAGACGCTGACATCGTTGCGCAGTACAACTCAAAATCTACAGGCAAAAAGTTTTTAGTCTGTCCACAGAAGTAATCGAGAAAACGTGCTGCCTTCAAGAATTATAGAAGGCAGCGCGGCTTTCGCACTAGTACGCGGCAATGGTGGTGCGATGCAGCAGCCTGTCCTCTCCCTCATGGCCCCCCGTTGCTCTATGCAATAACGCGCGGTTGTCCCACATAACTAGCATCTGTGGCTGCCATTTGTGGGTATAGACAAACTCTTCTTTGCCCTGCCAGTCGCTTAGCTCTTTGAGAAGCGTGAAAGCCTCCTCTTCTGTTTTGTCGACCAGACCAACTATATAACCGAGGCAACTGTAAAAACCTTCGACGCCTGTTTCGGGATGTTTGTGCACAAGCGGATGTGTTTGCAGTTTGCGTGCATCCTCGGAGGGCCGGATATTCATGCTGCGATCACTCGTCTGATCTTCTTTCCCGTACATGCCCTCTGGAGAATACGCCGACTTAGCAGAATGTATTGCGACAATATCTCGGTATTTCTCCTGTTGATGTGCCGGCATGTCATGCCATGCCTTTTGCTGATTCGCAAATAATGTATCGCCCCCTTTCTTAGGTATTTTTATTCCGTAAAGACATGTTCCAGCCGGCGGTGCTTTTTGAAAGCTCCAGTCGGTGTGCCAGTTTTCTGCGAATAGCGGCGCCTTCTCGTCCGCCCTCCGTTCCACAGCAATAATATTTTTTCGGCCCTCAATTGGTGCGATAAAGGGATCGTCTCCAAATGCGCCGAATGAAAGAGTGAAACGCTCGAGGTCATCGTCTGTCATAGACTGATGAGGAAAACTCAGCACTTTATGCTCGAGCCATGCCGCGCGTATTTCGGTTACCTGCTCGTCTGCAAGCGGTTGAGATAGATCCACTCCTGTTATCGATGCGCCACATGCTTGGCCAGACGGGGTTATAGTGATTCCCATTTTTATTCTCCCTATTTAGTTTTCTGGGCAGTTTTTTGGGGCAATTTTTATTGCTTTAACCTGAGCTATAAATTGTATGCGCGCTGGAATGCCGGCCGCTTTTTTAACATCGCTAGATAACGCGCAGTGTTGGTCTTGAAACTGCCTGCCAATCCGAGCGACTCAGCAAACACGAGCGAGAAACCGATGCTTATATCTGCAAGCGTAAACCGATCCGCGCAAAGGTATTCACGATCCTCGAGTGCAGTTTCAACCGAACGAAGCCGCGAGAAAAACCACTTAGTGTAGTCTTCGACTACCTGCGGATTCTTGCGCTCCTCGGGTTCGTGCTGGGTATATCGCAGCACCAGCGTTAGCGGAAATGTGAGCGTCGCGTCGCTTCGATGCAGCCAATTTAGGAACAAGCCATAATCGGCATCCGATGGGCCAAGCGTCAAATTCGTCGGCCCGTGTTTTTCCGCAAGGTAAAGCGCCATAGCGGTCGACTCAGTGAGCGTCACATCGCCTTCGACAAGCGTTGGCACCGTACCTAGGTTATTGATCGCCAGATAACCTTCGTAGGTGAGTCTCGGCGGAAACTCCATAGTGATTAACTCGTAGTCCAATCCCATTTCTTCGAGCGTCCAAAGTGGCCTTAGCGAGCGTGAGCGTTTGCAGTGATAGAGCTTAATTGTCATGTGTTTCCTCGCAGATTGAGGTGGCAGTATAGAAGGTAAAGCCAGTCTATGGCGAGGGAGCAAAAGAACCAATGCCAAGACGAACTCGTAAGATCAATAGAATAAATAAATAGTCGGCATTTCCCCCACTCTCTTAGCGAAAAACGCTAGACTGAATGCAGGAGCAAATTAAACAAAGGCACAAGCATGAACACAATTCAGAATAAAGTTGTATTTATTACCGGCGGCGGCCATGGCATTGGGCTTTCTCTAGGTAAAGTCTTTGCAGGACACGGCGCAAAGGTCGTTCTGGCAGATATCGATGAAAAGCGATTAAACACAGCAAAGGCATTGCTTGCGGAAAGCGGGCTCGATGTCGAGACAATAATCTGCGATGTAGCGAAGGCTGAGTCGGTTAAAAGTGCCGCCGACTTCACTGTCGAGCGATTCGGCAAGGTTCATATCGTTATTAATAACGCCGGCGTTAGCCTCGCCGGAAAGCCTGGCAGCATCCCGCTCGAAGACTGGCGCTGGATCGTGGACATCAACCTAATGGGCGTAGTCTACGGCGTCGAAGTTTTCGTGCCCCTGATTAAATCGCACGGCGAAGGTGGCTACATAATAAACACTGCGTCTATGGCGGGGCATATCGCTGGGCCATCAATGTCACCCTATCACGCTACCAAGTACGCAGTGGTGGGCTACAGCGAATCGATTAGACAAGACCTGCAGGCTGAGAACATCGGGGTGAGCGTCTTGTGTCCGGCATGGGTGCGAACCGATATTCACAACGCAGGCGTAAACAAACCTTCACTCGCGCAGCAGTCGGCTAGCGACAAGAAGGCGTTCGATCCGGGTGTATCTGGCTTCGCCGCAGTAATCGAGAGCGGTATCGCACCCGACGCGCTCGCGCAGTGGGTTTATGAATGCATGCTTGCAGAGCGCTTCTATATATTCTCTCATCCATCGATGACACAGCACATCGAAACACGCGCGGGAATTGTCGCCGCTGACTATTCGGCGATTGAAGAGGACGGGAGGTTTTCGGAGTATTAGCTCCATGCAAAAACTTCACGCAAAAACCCTCAAGCAAAAAAAAAGAGCCTTGAGATCTACTAAGATATCAAAGCTCTGTTTTTTGCACACATTACAAAGTAATGGTGCGGACGGGGGGACTTGAACCCCCACAACCGAAGTTACTAACCCCTCAAGCTAGCGCGTCTACCAATTCCGCCACGTCCGCAATACTTTTTCTTACGCTACTTTCTTTTTACAGAGAGTAGATGGTTCCTGTAACCGGCGCGTATTATCGCCTAGGTTCGACTCGAACGCTAGAGATCATCGCCAGTTGGCAGAGTCGGAACATCTGCCTGACTGTCTTCCACTGCCGGCATTTCTTCGTCTAACTGAGGAAGGTCAGACTGCTGGCTGGTAGACAGAGTTTCTAGAAGCTCTGGATTAACAACTGGCATGCCAGAGGTTGTTCCAAAGCCAGTTTGGTTCTTTGCCACAAGCGACAATGAGAGGCTGGTGACGAAAAAAATTGTTGCACAGACAGTTGTCGCGCGGACTAGGAAGTTGCCCGAACCCGATGAGCCGAACACAGTTTGTGAAGCACCCGAGCCGAAAGAAGCGCCGGCATCGGCGCCCTTGCCTTGTTGAAGCAAGACGAGCCCAACGATGGCTACCGCCACAACGATGTGCACTATAACGATGATTGATTCCATTTCTACACTCTTACTAGTATTAGCTTCTGGCCTGAGCGCCTGTTACAACCACAAAGAGTTGCCTTAGACGCTTGCGCAGATCGCGTTAAATTCATCGGCCTTTAAGGAGGCTCCTCCTACTAACCCGCCATCAATGTCGGGCTGGGCAAACAACTCTCTTGCGTTGTTTGCCTTGACGCTACCTCCGTAAAGGATTGGCGTCTTCTCGGCGAGGTCGGCGTCTAGCTGCTGCAACCGCGCACGAAGTGCTACGTGTACTTCTTGAGCTTGAGCGGGCGATGCTGTCTCGCCAGTGCCTATTGCCCAGATTGGCTCGTAAGCGACGATGCACTGCCCGACGCCTTCGATGCCTATCCGCTGCACTACCGCGTTGAGCTGCCGTAGCACGACTAATTCTGTTGCGCCCGCTTGTCGTTCCGCGAGTGTCTCGCCTACGCAAACAATCGGCGTTATTCCTGCACTGATCACTGCAGCGGCCTTGGCTGCGACCAACTCGTCGCTTTCGCCGAACAACTCTCGTCGTTCCGAATGGCCGACTAATGCGAAGCTGACTCCGAAGTCAGTTAGCATGTCGGCTGCGATTTCACCTGTGAAGGCACCCGATACCGCGTCACTGACGTTTTGCGCGCCAACTTTAATCCGCGAGAGTCTAGCGTCCGTGCTCAGCTGCCTCGCTACCACTGCGATGTGCAGGCTAGTAGGGCAAACCGCGACCTCAACTTCCGGGTCTAGGCTGCTTAAATCTAAACCAGCTAGCAGGGCTGCCATCGACTCGAGAGAGCCGTGCATTTTCCAATTGCCAATAACTACTCTACGACGCATGGTTCAGGCTCCTTCAACTCACTGCCGTTTACTCTGCCTCGCCGCCTTAAATCAGGCGCCAGCTCAAGTGAAACGGGCGGCAAGTCTACCCAAGATGCGGGTCTCTTGCAACGTCTCTTACCGCTTGTGCGAGCTGTTCGGCGAGACGCGCGACGTCCGAGGCGTCCTCACCTTCGACCATCACACGCAGGACAGGCTCCGTGCCCGATGGACGCAGAAGCACCCTGCCGCGCGCGCCTAATTCGGCTTCGACTTGCTGCACGGCACTCGCGATCGCTGAGTTGCCGACAAGCTCGACGCCGCGACTGATGCGAACATTGATCATCTTCTGCGGTAATTTGCTCATTTGTGTGCGCAGCTCGGCTAGAGACTTACCGCCGTTGACCACTGCGGCTAGCGCCTGCAGCGCAGATATAATGCCATCGCCTGTGCTCGACAAATCCGAGCAGATAACATGACCCGAAGATTCGCCACCCAGACTCCAACCGCGCTTAATCATCTCCTGCATGACATAGCGGTCGCCGACGGGCGTGCGCGTAAACGGCACACCTAGCGCATCGAGCCCCAACTGCAATCCGAGGTTACTCATTTGGGTACCCACAACACCGCCAAATTCGACATTTTGACGCAGACGGTCGCTGGCAATGATGTAGAGAATTTCGTCGCCGTCGAGCACATTGCCTAAATGATCGACCATGACGACACGGTCGCCGTCGCCGTCGAAGGCAACTCCTAGATCGGCTTTTTCGGCGATAACGCGATCGGCAAGCACCTGCGGCGAGGTCGAGCCAGCATTCTGATTGATGTTAAGGCCATTAGGTGAAACGCCCTGCGAGATAACGGTTGCACCAAGCTCTGTGAAAACGCTCGGAGCGATGTGATAGGTCGAGCCATGCGCACAATCGACGACTATTTTCATGCCATTGAGGCGCAGACTCTGGCCTACCGTGCTCTTACAAAATTCGATATAACGCCCTGCCGCGTCGTTAACACGCGAGGCCTTGCCAATTAGCTCTGGCCGGACGGTAGTGAGTTCTTTCTCGAGCTCCGCTTCGATCGCATGCTCAATGTCGTCGGGGAGCTTGGTGCCAGTGCCCGAAAAAAACTTAATGCCGTTGTCTTCAAAGGAGTTGTGGGAGGCACTGATCACGATACCAGCGCGCGCTCGAAGGGTGCGCGTAAGATAGGCTATAGCGGGTGTGGGCATCGGGCCTAGCAGACCGATATCGACGCCGGCAGCCGCGATGCCGGCTTCGAGAGCTGCCTCGAACATATAGCCCGAAATACGCGTATCTTTGCCAATGAGTATTTTCCCACGCGCGCCATTCGCATCGGCAAATACGCGTCCCGCAGCCCAGCCTAGCTTGAGCATGAAATCGGGAGTGATTGGCGCCTGACCTACCGCACCGCGGATGCCGTCGGTACCAAAGTATCGTTTTGTTGTAGGGGCGCTCTTATTGCTTGCAGCAGACATGAATCGGGGGCCGCTCCTTATTTTTTTATCAACTATTCTTATTCGATATTTTTTATTAGAGCACTTAGTCGAACGCTAAGTTCCCGCAGAACGCGGAGTATACTTTAATCGCATCGACCGTGGCAGCAACATCGTGGCTACGAATAATGCTGGCGCCTCCCTGAAGCGCAAGCGTTGCGGCGGCCACAGATCCTGCGAGCCGCTGATCGACTGAGCGACCGGTGGCAGCACCAATCATCGATTTGCGCGAAACACCCACAAGCAGAGGCGCGCCTAGTGCGCTAAACCGCGTTAATCCACTCAATAATTCGTAGTTATGTCCCTGACTTTTACCAAACCCAAAGCCTGGATCGAGAAGTAAGCTGTCTGCATTTAATCCTTTAGCCAGACAGTAATCGCGTCGCTCGCCAAGAAACTCGGCAACTTCTTCGACAACATCATCGTAGCTTTTTTCAGCAAGCGGGCTATTCGAATCGAATTTCACTTGCATCGAGCGGGGCTGGCCGCGCATGTGCATTAGACATACCGCCACGCGATTATCGACGATAGCAGTCAGGGCTCCTTCGTCGGCGAGCGCGCGCACATCGTTAACAAGTTCGGCACCGGCACCAATCGCAGCAGTCATCACCTCAGACGAACTGGTGTCGACTGACAGACAGAGATCGAAGCGCGCTCTCAGAGCAGCGATAACGGGAACGACGCGGTCTATCTCTTCTTGCACGGGCACCGGAGTCG
>Ga0228631_1001694_pt1 | contig 10629 bp, 16 predicted proteins | sample 39DmetaG_FD_183049 | JGI IMG/M metagenome (GOLD analysis project Ga0228631, IMG submission 183049) | Seawater microbial communities from Monterey Bay, California, United States - 39D | ecosystem: Environmental > Aquatic > Marine > Coastal | place: USA: California | collected 2016-09-28
TATTTATGAAATTACTCTTTGGATTTCTTTATATAGAATTTCGTGTCCATGTATGTTTGGATGGCCACATGGTGTAAAGTATTTGTCCTGTAAATCTCTCGTGATTTTACAATGCCTGTCGAAAGCCTCTTCGTCTAGTAATACCTCTTTTATTTTTGGTCCATTTATTATTATTTCATTTTGTTTTAGTTTTTGTCCTATATGTCCGGGTTGAGCGTAATAAACTGGCCAATCTACACTGCTATCAATTAACTCGCACCAATTTACAGTGTGCATGAAATTATAATTTTTACTAATCTTGTGGCAACCACCAACAACAATACAAGACTCGCCGCATAAAGTTTCTATTTCTTTTAACTGAGAATCAAGACGTTGTTCACAATTTTGTTTAAATGTTTTATTGGAATCATATAGATGTGGTTGCCAGTTAAAGTCTCTAAAAGGTTCTGTTACTATAAAAATATTAATATTAAAGTTTTGGTGGTATTTTTTTAAATTTTCTAGAATCGAATTATTATTAACCCCTGGCATTGAAAAGTTAGTTACTTTATATGCATTAGTTTTCCAAAGATAATGCTGAATACCTAAATGAACTATTCCGTAATCTGTTTTATCAGTCCAGTCATTCCCTTTAAATAGGCCCCAAACTCCACATCCCCAACTATCGCCAAATATACCTATCTTCATTTTTTTAACCGATTGTTGGCTAGTTCTTCTGCCGCATGTTGAACAGGTATATTATCAGATTCAGCCTTATCTAAAATCTTATTAATTCTTTTAGTAAGACCAGTTGTAAGTGCTGTATTGTAATCTTTATTATCAAAATCTAATGCTACTGCAATAACTCCACCACAGTTTGTGATAAAATCTGGTACATACTTGATGCCCATATTATGAGCCGTGATGATATCGTTTCTGCTATCAAACATGTTGTTAGCACTGCCACATACATACTTTGATTTGATTGATGCGAGTGAGAAACCATTCAGAACTCCACCCAATGCACAAGGAACATAGAACTCTCCATTCATTAGTTCACTTTCTTCTATATGAGTTACGCCATCTAAGTCTTTAACGAATGGGTCATAGGCTTCTATCTTGCCATCTAACATTTCAACTAGATGCTTACCTACTTTGCCTAGACCTTGAACTGTGAATGTTTGGTCTTTTATTTTTAAGCCATCTCTTTTGAGTAATGCTTTGATACTCGTGTGAGTTCCCAATGCAGTTGGCAAACTACTGTCTAATGATATGCCTGCAACATACTCAGTTGCGTCTTTGACTTTGAATAAATCTTCAACTGTCGTGCCTACATCACCAGCACAAATGTATATACCCTTAAGTGCATCTACTTCTTGTCCTAGTATTTGATATGCTAACGCTCTGTCTTTAATTTTTAATGCGTTGATGGTTGTCTTTGCACCACCGTGATTTAATCCTGCCGCGGCATTCTTAAAAGTCATGCCCTCACTTAAACGTAAAGCATCATCTAACTGTGCGGCTGTGTTTGAATAATTATGACATCTTATCCCACCGATTGCGGGACCTAATTTTGTGTTATGAATTGCTATGAAGGCGTCTAGTCCAGATGCTTCATGTTCGATATGAATGATACGTTCGTACCCATCTATAATAAACTCTTTATATGACATTGCCCTCTCCCTAGCAATTTACCTCGTCTAGTATTATTTATAGTATATTCTTATTTGATTAAGTATAGACCAATTTCCCAAGTAATCCAAAAGGACGCTAGGAAAAGAATCACATTAATCCATTTTCTGTTTAGTCGTTCTATATCGTTCATAGTGTTCCTGTTATTTTTTCATCCCTACTGCACTACCCGTAAGTATTGCACCGAATGCCAAGTGGAATAATCCACCGCCCATTAAAGTAAACGGACTATGTTGAGCAGTAATCATACTCATCAATTCTAATTGCACTAAAACTTCTTCGGTCTCTTTGACTAATAGTAACAATGAAGTTACATCTGGTCTTGTAAGCCCATACCAAATAGGTACGAACATAAAATCGTAAAAGCAAATTAGAAGATAGAGTGACAAGGCAGCCCATCGCCAAGTCATTGTACTTCTTTCTAATTCACTAAGAGACACAGTTGAGTGCTTCCTTACACATAGTTGCTTCAACGCCCCAAATCATGAGAGCGACAAATCCTACTACGCCTAAGACTATCCATATCCATTTGTTCATGCTATTTTCTCCTACTAACCTGCTAACGGATTAGATGCTTTCAACCTATTTGATTCAATCTTCTCGTCCTGCAGTTCGTTTTCTTTCTCAACGATACGTACTTTCTTATCCATTTCAGTTAAAGTATCTTTCATTGCTCCCAAGTCTGCACCAAGAACATCTAGTTTTTCTGAGATTGCTACTTCAACATCTTCGATTGCTAACTCTAATTCAACCAAGTCTAGTTCACTGTTGCCCTCTACTTGTTCTTTTAAAGCAGTGATTCTATCAATCAAGTCTACTTCTAATGCTGAGACTTTCTCATTCATAGATACAATCTTATCTTCAAGTGGCGCAACATTAATTGCTTTCTTACTTTCAATTGCATCCAAACGAGTGTTAAACTCTCCCCATGCATAAAAGCCACCACCAATTGCACCAATAACACCTATCAGTGATGCGTATGTTGTTAATTTATTCATTAAGTTCATTTTCTAATTCCTCCAATTCAGCCTCAAGTCGGCTTATATTATTGTTATTCCTATTTATCTCTTCCTCATATACTGCCATCGGGTCGTTATCAGCATACTCTCCTAGTGTTGCATCTTGGTAAACTGACCTACCATATACTTCTAAGATTGTACTTTCAGCATACCAGTCATTATTATCTGGTAATTGTACTGGGTCATATAATACCTGTGATGTATATTCATCTAAATCTGGTTGCATGTCTATCATTGCTTGTGCTAATACGAATGATGTTGCTTTAAGTTTCAAATCAATACGAGTAAGGTTTGCCTGAACACGAGCAATAACTCTTTCGATACTTGCCTGTATTTCTTCTACTTGTGCTTCTATCTCTGCTTCATCGACCTCTACTTCGCCATCTTCTTCAACTTCAGCATCAGTCTCTTCTTGCTCTTCAACTTCAGTGTCGGTGTCGGTTTCAGTTTCGGCTTCTTCAGTTTCAGTGTCTTCTTCTACCTCAGTTTCAGTTTCAGTTTCAGTCTCAGTCTCGGTCTCTTCTTCTACCTCAGTTTCAGTCTCAGTTGGAGTTTCTTCTTCAACTGTTGGCTCTGTTTCTGTTTCTGTTTCTGTTTCTGTTTCAGTTGGTGTTTCTTCTTCAACTGTTGGCTCTGTTTCTGTTTCTGTTTCAGTTGGAGTTTCTTCTTCAACTGTTGGCTCTGTTTCTGTTTCAGTTGGAGTTTCTTCTTCAACAACTGGCGCCTCATCCTCTATTGTTGGAGTTTCTTCTACTGGTGCATCTTCAACAACTGGTGCATCTTCAACAACTGGTGCATCTTCAACAACTGGTGCATCTTCAATAACAGTGGGAGTTTCCATTGTTACTTCTGGTGTGCCCATCTCTTCTGTCATAACATTCTGAACCTCTTCAAAGAATTGTTCTTCTGTTATATTCTCTTCTGCTAATGCATCTGCAAATTCTTCTTCCATTCCTGCTTCTTCTATGATGCTAGTGAATGCTTCTTCAAATGATTGTTCAGGCTCAAATGAAAGTTCCATGTCGATTGCCTCGTCCATTGTAACCTCAATGATTTCAATTTCTACTACATCTAAGTTAACAACTTCAATGACTGTTATTTCTTCTATTTCTTCAATTGCTATTTCTTCAATTGCTGTATCAACATCTTCTGTAATTTCATCTAGTCCAGGTTGGTCAGCACAAGTTGATGGTGTCTTTTGCCAACAGTACTCAATCTCTTCTACAACTGCTACAGTTGTTGCTACTGTTGATGCCGTAGATGAAGAGGTAGATGCCGCTACTGTTTGTGTTGTCTCTGTAATTTCGTTATGATAAATGTTTAATTCTATGTCATCAATGTCTGGTCCAACGTGAGCGTGTCCTGTGTAGTTGTGTACATCATTGGAGACTTCAACTTCAATAGCGAAGTCATCTGAGTTATTTGAGCCTTGAATGTACGTATCATCGTAGTTTGTCCATTCGCCACAATTATTATAACCACAACCAGACTCTGTTATAGTTCTAGTTTGTGTAGTAGTATTGCCACTGCTATCAGTAACTCTTTGTCTAAGCCATACAGTTTGTCCGTAATTGTTCCAAAACCATATCCTTGCTTTTAGTGTTGACCTGAATCCGTTTTTGATTTCGGCATCAGACATACCAGTTTTAGTTTTAACTGATGCTACTGTTTGGGTTATTACTGTGTCATCTTCTGCCGCAACAGAACCACCAACAGTTGGCGAGGATGCCCCGCCTGCATTAGGAAATGCCGGATGACTATGTGCGTCTTCTATAGTCCAACCGGTTGAACTGAATGTCGTGCCTGAACCGAATGTAGAGTTAGTTAGAATGTTGCCAGAGTCTGTGAGATTTTCTGATACAGATGTGGTAGTTGTTGTACTTTCAGGAGTAGTCACAGTTGTAACTACCGTAGTTGTACAATTAGTGGTTGTAGTTGTAGTCGTGGTTGTATCGCCCTCTATTGGACTGTTTTCAGTCACAACAGGAACAACAGTATCAACACAAGTTACAGTCGTAGTCTGTGTAGTCTCGGCATAAACATAATGATTGCTTACTAGCGAAAGAACTATAACTGCTAGAAACAGTTTACGCATGATTTATCTTCCAGGCGTAACAGGGATTACAAGTTTAACTCTACCATCTTCTGTTTCTTCAACAACAACTTCATCAGTTATCTCTACAGGTGGTAACTCTTCTACAATTATCTCTCCGTCTGCTAGAGCCTCAAGTCTATCTAGTTCAGCATCAGCCCATTGAGCCGCTTCTTCTTGTCTTGCATCTTCCTCAGCCTGTAGTCTTATAATTCTGGCCTCTTCTGCTTCTTGTTCTACTATTTTCTTAAGACGTTCAATTTCTGCTTTCTGTGCCGCAATCAATTCATTCTGAACTTTCTTCAAGTCTTCAATGTCATCTTTTAGAGTTTCGTTTTGTTTTGAAACGTCTTTAATATTTACCTTCAATGATTCGTTTTCTTCTAGTGTGCCTTCATCTTTAGCAATACGTTCATCAATCTTCAATCTGTCATCCATCTTCTCAACATACTTGTCGTAGTCTGGTCTTTCGATATCATATTTCTTCCATTGCTTGACTGCCGCTCCACCAATTTTGCCTTCAAATGGGCAAGGAGTTCCGGCTTGTTCCATGGCCTCAAAGACACGTGGGTCCTGACAAAGGATGGCAACCGCGGCCACCTTCATACCATAGTCGTTCAATAGTTTAGAGAGTTTCATACGTTCACAGTTCATATCACGTGATGTAGAACCACCTGTGATACCAACACCCGGCAATTGTAATCCACCTGATTTACCAACAGCACAAATATCTTGAGAGTAAGCACTCATACCTGGTGCTGATGCAGTAGGCACTGGAACTTTAGAATTGTTATTATTGTTTGTTGTATTCGTTGTAGTGCTAGTAGTATCGTTAGTGGAACCAGAAGAATATGTTGTTGTATTCTCTGCTGAATAACCGCCCGTGATTGTTGTGTTAGAACCAGAAGTATTTGTCTGGTCGTTAGTTGTTGCTCCACTACTTGTAGTGTCCGCAAACGTCATTGTTGAAAAGGTTGCGAGTGCTATGACTAACACCATCTGTATAAACTTCATGTAAAACTCCTCTAAAGGTAATAATTATGTTCTACTTTATTTATAAATACGTTGTTAATTATAATGTTCGAACTTAAGTCTGTAACATCAATAGGGTAGATACAAAAAAGGAGCCTTTCGGCTCCCTTGTTTAAACTATAGGTTTGAATTACTTAACTAGTTCGACTCCGTTTTTAAAAAACTTGTGACTAAACATTCCATCTTCTTCCCAAGACCAACCTTCTGTGTTAGCATACTTCTGAATGTAATCACGGATTGAATCCATTGCAAGACTTTCAATTTGCCATTTAGGTTCATAACCCATAAGATTTAATCCACCACCTTTACCGTCCATGATAGTAGAAATATAATACCTAGAAACAAATTGACCAAGCATCGTTCCATCTGTGTGCTTATCAAACTCATTATCACCATCATAGAATTCAATGACTGGTTCTTCTTTTTCATATGTTAAACAATCATCACGACCATACTTGTCGCCTTCTTCAACGATACGAATAGACCAAGGTTGGTTTCTTTCGTTATCAATAAACTTTGCTATCTTATTCATTATCAATCCCCTTATCTTTTAGAAATAAAGTTTCATCATACAAAGTATGAATAGCCTGATTGGCAAATGTCATTGCCAATTGGTGTGCCTCAACTTGTCCTTCTAATTTAGATATCTTCACAGAATATATCGAAGTTAATCCAATTATAAAAACAGTTAATGCAAGTACCACTTTAAGTAAATATGAAGTTGTTACCTTCTTAACCATGATTACGCTCCTGTCCAACGGACATTATAGTCAGTATCAAAAATATTCCCACGAGGAAAGTTCCTCGCTGGCGTTGACCATGAAGCCGCCATTAGAATATCACCCTTTTTAAATTTGGAATCTTTGTCAGTGTTGACAATGAATGAGTGAGCAGAACCGCCACTCAAGATTTTAATATATTTGTTGCCGAATTTCAATTCTAGTTCATTGGCAAACTCTTTAATACGTGGCGCAGGGTCACTGTACCATTCTTTGCTTACTGCTTTGCTTGAACTTTCAGCAAAACCTTTGAAATCTTCTGTAATTTTACGAAGATAGTTGTCTAAAAACAAGTCATTCTCTTTCATATCAGTTACCTCTCTTATTAAATATACTATTATTATAGCATAAAAGTGGTATCTGTCAAGTTTTTGCGTTGTTTTTCAGTAAATTCTTAAGAATTATCGTTGTTTATACTCTTTATTGCCAGTTTGGCAGTCTCAGATGCAACACGAACATCACGTTCTAACTGTGATACTAAGTCTTCTGTCTCTCTAACATGCTTTGCCATCGTGTAATCTTGTGTCCAATTCGCACGAACATGTGCAGACTTCAAAGTTTCACGTAGGGTTTTAAACTTATTTTCTATTTGCTCTTCTGTAAGTGTTGATACCGCAGGTTCACCACCAAATAACTCCGTGACTACTTCGTCAGCAGTTTGAATAGTTTCTTTTTTGCTCTCACCAAACTTACGTCTTGTAACTGTTTTGCCACCATCTGGTGATTCATATATGTAAGATTCTGTCATGGGTGTCTCCAATTCATTACTTGTTGTGAATATTTATCATAATTGAATATAAGATTGGCAAATGCTTAAGTTAAAACAACCACTTACCAATCAAATATTTTCAATCATAATGATACTAGGAGTATCATATATTGTCACCAACTAGTATTATATCGCATAACACAATACAGTCTGTAGCAATTCTTTTGCTGGTTACGAATTCAGCGACAGCCTATCGTTCTGTCCGCTCCTACCTTATTGTCGGTAAATATCTAAACACTTTGACTGGGAGTGTGTAGAGTCACGCTCGGTTTGTTTTAAATCGTCAGAGTTACGATAGGGTATTAATCTTGCTTTGAGTTTTTAAAGGCTGCCATAGCGTCTTCATCAAACGATGGCATCTTCTCAGCAAAGTTGTTGACTGTTTCACCAGCCGCTTCTCTGTCTGCTCTTTCCCACTTAGCAAGTATTTCATCACGGATAAACATCAATGGTGTTCCAGTTGGATACTCATGTGTCCAATTGTGCGCCATCTTCATAGCATTATCACGTCTTTGTTGATATGATTTTCCTAGGTAGTACTGGTCATATCTCCATTTTATTCGGGCTAGGAACTTCTGTGAAAGTCTTCTCACTTCATTACTCCGCAACTACCGTTTCTTCTACGACTTCTGGTACTGGAATATCAGCCACTTCTGGTCCAACTCCTGGTATCCAACCAGTTAATAGATTCCAAGTTGCAGATGCAACGCCGCCAACGGCATCGACCATAGTGCCTGGAATAGCAATAACCGATTCAGTGAATGATGCACAACCACCTAAGGTAATCACCAATGCCACTAGTATTAAGTTTTTCATTTTAAACATTAATATTTCTCCATTTTCTCATATATAAGTAAGTATAACATGAATCTATACCTGAAGTCAAGCATAAATCCTATATATTTATCTAATTAAGTCATATGTTTTTGATTTAAATGCTTATACAAAGCACCAAGGCATTATCTTTGGACTGTTTGTTCCTCGTGCCTTATCTAATTCTAATAGATAGTTTTGCATTCGGATGTTATTCTTTGGGTCGTATTTGTATTCTTCGATAAAGCCCATGACATGTTTCTCTTTGATATCGGAATTTTCTATTACCTCAGGCTTTAAAGCATTGATATTAAGATAGAATGGATTCCTTAAATTAAACATAGTATAAGGTTCACCAGGATTAACTAGAAAGTTACGATTACTAAATTCTTCAACAAGAGTATCGATGTTCAGTAGATTCATTGCTTGTACTGTTATATTGTAATCGAGTCGATGTGGTTTCACATCAATCAGTTCTTGTATTCCAACTAAGAGTTCATCGTGTTTTGTAGGGAATCTAACCACCTCGTTAACTTCTCCCCAACCATCTACACTTACACTGAAATGTAGTTTATCAAATTTAGATAAGATTTCTAAAAATGCAGGTGTGTTACTTATACCATTTGTTTGAATAGTGATGTGAGTGTTCTGACAATTCCAAGAATGATTTGACAGGTTTTTTAAAAACTTTTGAACTGGCTTCATATAGAATGGCTCACCGCCAGCAATATATATGAATTCTGCTTTATCAACGCAGTGTGAATAAATCCAATCCCAATCTAGTTCAAGGTTAGAGTCTGAGTATTCATTCTCATACTTTTCATATATCTTTATGTCTTCCATCCATTTAGAACTGTTTCCTGGATTACACATTGCACACTTTAGATTACACGTGTTGCCTGGTCGTAAGTCCCATCTGACTAATCCTTTTGATGGCTTTGTTTTCAGACTCTCTAATCGTTTACTATACCATCCCTTTCGCTCTTTACTTATACAGTTGATACAAGTATCTTCTGTTAGTTTTAAGTTTTGAGCGGCAAGTTGTACATTATTGATGTCGTGGACTTGTTTTCGTCTGCCCGAGTCCATCAATCCCTCATTGTACAAACAACATGGTTGTATCTTATATCCGTCTGCCATTCTGTCTAAGTATATTGCAGTATAAGGCTCGTTACATACTTCTATCTTTTTTGCCATAGTTATAGTGCCTTTAAAAGCCCATAAAGGGCAGAGAGTGTTACAAATAGTGATATGCCTAAAGAGAACCAGAACCCATAATGGAGTATTGTATAAGCAAAGATTGGAAAGAATATAAGACTGACCATAACAAAGTAGATAGTTTCTCTTGCTAACTGACTGAATATCTCTGGTTGTACACCAGAATAGTGCATAAAGATAATGCTCACTAGACTAGCCAATGGGATACCCAAGATTAACGCTCCTATCGTAGGATTACCTCGTTCAGCCGCGGTAACGACACCAGCGATAACAAGTCCACCTATGATTGCTTTTAGTAAGAATTCCATAGTTTTATTTATGTCGGCGGCCAAATACTTACCAAAGCCCAAAGGTCATAGACCTTTCGCCTTCCGCGAAATTTTTTTACACTATTATATACGTAATTAATTAATTTTTTACTTGCCAAAGCGGATTTTTTATGCTATGTTAGTAGTATATGGACAAATCAAAAAAGAATAAACATATACCGAACTCGGTTAAGATAGGGTATATAGACTATGCGTTCGATTTCTGGCCTGACACATTTGCATCTTGTGAAGAAGCACAAGGCGAATTCTTCTCTCAGGCTCAGAAGATAGGACTTAAAGAATCAACCATACCAAGTCGATTTGGCGTGAATACGGTGATACATGAGATACTGCATGGAATCGTATACCAATATGGACTTGAAGCAAACAGCGATGAGGAGAAAATAGTAAACACATTTGCTAATGGTTTAACCACTGTATTCGTGGATAATCCATGGCTTATTGATTACATTAAAAAACATACTAATAATAATGTATAAGACAACCGTAATTGTATTACTTATTCTTATACTACTTAACACATGCGGAGGAGCATAAATGACAATCGAAGTACAAGTTCGTGGTGGCAACGTAACAAAGGCTATGCGAATACTAAAGAAGAAACTTGAAAGAGATGGGCTAATGCAGGAGATACGGAGACGCCAGTATTACGAAAAGCCATCTGAAAAGAAACTAAGAGAAAAGAAACAGAACATGGCTCGTGTAAGAAAAAGAGAAAAAGAACGAGCAAGGGATAATGATTTTTAAGATGTTAAAAAGAATGAGCAAACATATAAGTGAAAACGCCATATACTATTTCTATGTTGGACCTTGTGTTCTCATTGGTGTACTCTTGTTAGGGACAATGGGTTATTGTACCTATAATAACTTATGTTAGGTTTGTGGAACAAATGTGTAAGAAAATTGT
>Ga0228631_1001704_pt1 | contig 10602 bp, 9 predicted proteins | sample 39DmetaG_FD_183049 | JGI IMG/M metagenome (GOLD analysis project Ga0228631, IMG submission 183049) | Seawater microbial communities from Monterey Bay, California, United States - 39D | ecosystem: Environmental > Aquatic > Marine > Coastal | place: USA: California | collected 2016-09-28
GCAAAATATTAAAGGTAAAGGACAAGTTACCATGCTTAGACCTGAACAAAGACCCAGTGAGATACAAGCTCAAATTGCTGGACAAGTTGCAGAATGGTATAAGCAAGAAGGAGAAATGGTAGTTGCAGGAGATACCATTGTACGGTTGCAAGAAATTAATAGCGAGTATTTAGACCCTGAAGTTATTCTGCGTACCAAGGAACAAGTGGAGGCCAAAAGAGATGCTTTAAATGGTTATTCCTCTAAAGTAGGCGCACTGGAATCCTTACTTGTTACGCTTAGAACCAACCAAGGCGTTAAAGCACAAAGTCTCAATTATCAAAAAAATGCCTCAACTGCTGCAGTAACAGCAGATAGCTCAAATTATGTTGCGCAACAGAAAAATCTTGAGGTAGCTAAGATGCAATCCAACCGCTACGAACAACTTCTAGAAAGTGGATTAAAATCTAATACAGAGGTTGAGCAATTCAGAATAAAACTTGCCCAACAAACGGCAAAAACAGAATTCGCGTTAAGTAAGTGGGAAGCTTCGCAAAACAATCTTTTGGAAATCTCCCTAGAGTTGGCAAATAACGCCAACAACTACTTAGAAAAAATAGCCAAAACTCAAAGTGAATTAGCAACTGCCAAAAGTAATTTGGCAACTGCCCAAGGGGAATTATCTATAGTTAAAACTAAACTAGCTTCACTTGAACTCAGAGCTGGATATTACTTCATAGTAGCGCCTCAAAACGGGAAGCTCGCAAAAGTCAAAACTCAAGGGTTAGGTGAAACCGTATCAGAGGGAACGGCGCTCGCCACGATTGTACCTTCTTCCTATGAATTAGCCGTAGAGCTGGACATCAACCCTATTGATGTTCCATTGATTCATGAAGGTAGTAAAGTCATGTTCCAATTTGACGGCTGGCCAGCTATTGTCTTTAGAGGCTGGCCAAATACTAGTTACGGAACGTTCAACGGGGAGGTAGTAGCTGTGGACCAAGTTACCAATGAGAACGGTGCTTATAGAATACTGGTGGCTCCAAGTGAAAAATGGCCGGAAAACTTAAGAGCTGGCACGGGCGCTAGAGGCATAGCCATGCTGAATAATGTTCCACTATGGTATGAAATATGGCGTCAATTAAATTCTTTTCCTCCAGACTTCTATACGCCTAATACAGCTAGTAAGGATATGAGTAATCAGACGCTAAGCAAGAAATGATGAAATACTGGTTCGTACTATTTTTACTTTTTTCAACCTCAGTTTTTGGTCAATCTCAAATTCAAGAATTAGAAGCTGATCAGTTTCTGCTATGGGTAGATCAGAATCATCCTATTTTAAAAACTGTTCGTAATAAACTTCCTATTGCTCAAGCAGAATTACTCAAGGTTCGAGGCGCATTCGATCCATTAATCGTTGGACAATATGCGGATAAAGAATTTCAAGCAACCACGTATTATGAATTACCAAGCGTTCAGCTCGAACTCCCGACTGCAGGACCCATGGACTTTCAAATGAACTGGAATTCCACATCAGGAGTGTATACCAATCCTCAAAATCAACTTCCAGAAGAAGGCTTATTTGAAATTGGAGGCATGATTAATTTGGGCAATGGACTTTTAACCAATGAACGAAGAACTGCTCTTGCCATAGCTAAAGTGAGTATTGACTTAACTGAAGCAGAAGCTGCGCTGTACAGGAATAAACTTCTTGCCAAAGCCATGAATGATTATTGGAAGTGGTATGAGGCGCACGCCAACTTAAAAGCCTACGAGAAAGCTGTTAAAGCAGCAGCAGATATTTACACATACACTTTAGATGCATTTGGTTCAGGCGCTGTTGCTGCCATTGATACACTGGACGCATTGGCTCTTTTGAATACTTGGCAATCAGATTATTTTCAAGCGAAAACGAAAGCCATTTCTGCCATGTTTAACGCGAGCAATTGGTTGTGGTCCGCAGATGGCGAACCTCTAATACTCAAACCCAACTGCAACCCTTTGGGAACCATTCAGGAAATTGAGGTACACTTAGTTTTAAAAGAGGAACACCCTTTACTCCTTTATAACGCCCAAAAAGAAGAGCAATTTAGACTAAAACGCAATCTAGCACGCGAATATTTAAAACCGAAGTTAGCCGTTGGAGGGTCGCTGCTGCTGCCAGGAAACTTCTCTGAGGTTCCGGTTTTAGAAGAAATAACATTCAATAATCGCACGGTTAAGGCCAAAGTAGAAATTCCACTTCTCTTGCGCTCAGGCCTAGGTTTTTCACGAAGTCAAAATCTTCAATTACAGAATTTTCAGCTTGAACGAATGGAAATTGAAAACTCATGGAATAATGCACTCAATGCAAGCGCTGCGGGTATAGTCCAACTAGAGAAGGCACTCAATGCAAGTCTAAAAAACCAAGAAAATCTAAGACTACTGCTAGAGGCAGAAAAACGGAAACTTGAATTTGGTGATAGTGAATTAATCAAAGTGAACTTACGTACAAGGTATTATGCAAAGGCTCTAATTCAAACGGCAGAGATCATCAAAGACCTTGGTATACAAAAAGCCCTTTGGCAAGAATTATCGGCATCTTTTTAGAGAAAAAGCCACAGCCAAGGATACGGTGCAATTGAAGGTTCTTTGATTATCTTGAACTGGCAAAATCGCCGATACACATGAAAAAACTTTGGAATTGGTCACTGACGGTGGCCTTGGCTGGATTTCTATTTGGCTTTGATACAGTGGTTATCTCTGGTGCCAACGCACCAATTAAAGAACTTTGGGAAACCTCTGCCTGGTTTCATGGCGTTTTCATAATGTCCATGGCACTTTGGGGTACGGTTTTAGGCTCGCTTGCCGGTGGAATACCTACAAAACACTTTGGAAGAAAAAATACACTTATTTGGGTTGGTGTACTCTACCTAGTCAGCGCTCTTGGATCCGGATTGGCAACAGATCCTTACATGTTCTCTTTTTTTCGATTTCTTGGCGGTGTTGGTGTTGGTGCATCCACAGTTGCCGCACCAACCTATATTAGTGAAATAAGCACAGCTAAATCGCGTGGTCGTTTAGTTGCCTTGTATCAGTTCAATATAGTCTTTGGGATATTAGTGGCCTTCATATCTAACTATCTGCTAAGCGGGATAGGTGGCGCCAATGATTGGCGGTGGATGCTTGGTGTTGAAGCGTTACCGGCTGCGCTCTATTGCCTTCTTATTCTTGGAGTACCTAAATCTCCTCGTTGGCTATTGGTTCAAAAAGGAGATGAACTCAATGCTTTAAAAACATTGAAACTTTTACACAACAACGACAACGCTGCATTGGCTGAATTGGAAATAATCAAAACGCATAGAGAAGAGACTACAAGAGGTATTAATGTGTTTAGTGGGAAGTATAATAGAAGTTTGACATTAGCTTTCCTTCTGGCATTTTTTAATCAATTAAGTGGAATCAATTTTATTCTTTATTACGCTCCCGTCATTTTAGAAAATGCAGGATTTGCATCTTCAGACTCACTATTATCCTCTATTTCCATTGGTGGCACGAACCTACTTTTCACCTTTGTTGGCCTTTACCTCATAGATAGAATGGGGCGCAAATCACTCATGTACATAGGCTCCGTGGGCTACATTATCTCCTTAGCGATGGTTGCATATGGGTTCAAAACTGAAGCTAACGCATCATTTAATTTATTTTTTATTCTCTCCTTCATTGCATCCCACGCCGTTGGACAGGGTGCCGTGATTTGGGTATTCATTTCAGAGATTTTTCCAAATTCTGTACGCGCTGCCGGTCAAGCCTGGGGCACAGGAACCCATTGGGTGTTTGCTGCCTTGATTACCATGTTAGGGGAAGTAGTTATTGAAAGCTTCCCGAGTTGGATGATTTTTGCTGTTTTTGCTGCCTTCATGGTGCTCCAATTGCTCTTTACGCACTTTATGATGCCTGAAACTAAGGGGATTTCCTTGGAAGAATTACAAGATGAATTACAATCGAATTGAGCAAAATACTTCGTCATAGGAATCAGGCGCTACTGTCCGCCATGGAAAGTCATTATGACCTAAACCAGTTATAGGCTCTAATGCTATGAATGGAGCGCCTTTAGGTCGAAAAATCTGAGTGATTTCCGAGCAGGAGGTCACATTGACCTGGTAATTCTCATTTTCAATGCAAATATCCCGTATATAAAAGGCTCCATCTACCTCATCATTCCAATCAAATCCATGGAATGGAACTTTATTTCCTGGTAAAGAATGTTCATCCTTTGCAAGCCTGAATTTTGGAGACGGAGTCAGTACAAAGGAAGGATCTAGATTAAAATAGGGATGCCACCCTATATGATAAGGCATATTCTCAGTACCCATATTTTCAATCCGGGCCTTGAGTAAAAAACTTTTTGATTCAAGTGTATAAGTAATCGTTAAACGATTAGCGAATGGATAATATTCAAGCGTGCCGTCATATTCGTACTCACACGATATACCGTTATCATGTAGAGTGAGTTTAAAATCAATCCACGGTGTCAAACCGTGTAACGCAGCCTTATGTTTGTCATCATTGATGGGCCACTTAAAGTTGTTATCACCAAATTGCATGACCGTTCCCGTTGACATTCGCACTGGAAAAGGAAACATCACAGCTCCAGAAGCCCAATTGTATTTCTCAATTCCAAAATCATGAATCAAATGCTGTTTGCTTAAGCGCAGCATCACCAAAGAAGCACCTCTTTTATCAATTGTAAAAGCGCCATACTCATTTTCAAATGTCATTTACATCTAAATTGGATGCGTAAAGCTAAGTAAAGTGGTTCATTCGTTAGGATATACGAACGGACTCATAAAAGCTTTGAACTCGTCTGCGGAATAATCTCCATTTAACTTCCGTTTTCGGCGTTTTTATGCCGTTGACAATCATTATTGCCGCTAAATTCATCAAGCATACGGTAATAAGTACAGGAAGGCTGTCTGTTAGAATCATAATTCGATAGGAAATAACATAAATCAATATGCCTAGCGCTAATTTCCAAACCCTGACCTTGGTTGTAAAATTAAAAACAGTCGAAACCTCAGGGGTTTGAAACTCCGGTCCTTTAAACAACAGCGCAAAACCTTTTCGCCATCCGAAAGCTCTAAAGTTGTTTAATAGTTTCTTGAAAAAGAACAATTGAAGATTAATGAAGTCTTTGTGGGGCAACGGCGTTGTCAAACCATATTTGGGATGTGCCTCCAATGGCGCAAAGGTTCCAAACACTTTATCCCAAATAATAAAGACACCCCCGTAATTTTTGTCCAAGTATTCCTCATTAGAAGCATGATGAACCTTATGGTGAGCCGGCATAACCATAAACTTATCTAGCAATGGAATGGTGTTTATGAATTCTGTATGCAAATAATACTGATAGAAGGCGTTTAGGTAACTACTCATCACCACGTATTCTAGCGGAAATCCAATGACCACTAAAAACGAATACATGAAACTACGGATCATAAAACCCAATGGACTCAGAGCGAAATTCACGCTCAAATTGTATTCGTCACTTTGATGGTGCACTAAATGAATACCCCACATAAGACTTACGCGATGGCCTAAAATGTGAAATATGTACCAAATTAAGTCTACCGCTAAGAAAGTAATCACAAACGTGAGTGCGTTTAGCGGCATTTCCGGAAGAACAGCGTAATTCAATGCTTCATGAACCAAAACCAATGAACGTTCAGTAAGATACAGACCAATAAAGCGATCAAAGAAGCCAAGGGAAATATTGAGTGCTGTTTGGTCTAAGGTAACCTTGTATCCGCGCTTTTGAAGGAAGTATAACTCTAAAGCGAACAATCCTAATCCAATAGGAACTATTACGAACATAAAACCAAAACTCATGGGCAATATTTTAGGTAAATCGGTTCCTATAATTTACCAAAATCTATGCCAATACAAACTAATTTTTCGGAGAAATCTGACTGTTTATTTACTCCTTAAATGGAGCCCTGAGGATATATTCTTTGGGCTTGTAACGCCATTGAACTATACTAAGAACACATTTCATTATTGGATTCCTGGTATAAAAGGAGAAATAATTATCCCGAGGAACTGCACCATATGTGCTTTTAATTTCAGTAGCCGTTCTGCCCAAGTTAATTTCAAGTACTTCTAGCTGTATTCCTCTTTCGATTACCTCAAACATTAAAGCACTATATAATCCATCCGGTGCATGGCTCGTTGCTCCGTAATGCATTGCCCGTAAAGCAGTAGGTGTCTTGATATAACCTATGAAACCTATTACATCTCCTTGTGAAAAAGCACCAACAACCAGATAATCACTACCAAACCATTCTTTAAATCCTTCAATTAAAGAGGATATATCTTTTGGTAATGCAACTACTTTTGATTCTAGGGTCTGAGCAAGCAATTCGCTGCATTTTATCAAACCTTCCTTGCTTTCTATTTCCACAAAATCTAGTTGATTTTTGAGAGCTAAAGCCTTTTTATAGCGTGCCCGATATTTTTTCTTCAAACTTGCGGCGTACTGATCAACCGTTTTCCATCTATTTTCAACAATCATGAATGGATCTCCTTTCAAACTGAACCAGTTCTGTAGTTCTATTTTCTCACTGGTAGTAGCAACAAGTATTTTTCTAGGGTGAATTCCATTAACGGAAACTATTGATTTTAATGAATGAGCAGTATAGATATGAAGACCAGGCAACCAGAAACTACCTAGAACTTGAACTTTCATTTTAGCCAAAGCATTTATAAAACCCAATCCCCTTCTTTTTAAAGCACTAGCATTTCCCTTTCGAAATGTTGGTGATGTCAAAAGAAGCGCCTCATTCGTTTGTGGATGGCTTAAAATTTTACCGAATTTTAATGATATTGGCGAAGTTTCTTGGTGGGATACTTTCATTGGGAACAAAATTAAATACTTTTATTACTCCAAGCTATTATTTCATGTTCCAACCCAACGCTTTTCAAAAACAATTGTTTGAGCAAATCTTTAGCTCGACCAAAGGAAAATCAAAAATTACAACGGACCTCATGGCTGTTTTAGGTTGCTCTCGAGCTTCGTTGTATAGAAAGAGAACTGGGAACACACCACTAACGGCCGATGAAATGATAAAATTGGCAAATCACTTTTCCATAAGTATAGATGCATTAAGATCACAACCGGAAGAAAATAGTCAAGTGGTAGTTTGTACAACGCTTCCACCTATTAAAGACTACAGTGATATTGATTATTACTTGGACAATACGAGCAAAAATTTGGATCTCGCGCTGCAACAACCTGGAGCACAATTATACTTTACTGCAAAGGAGGTACCACTCTACCGGTATATGGATCAACCAGGTTTAAGCGCCTTCCGGTATTACCTGTGGATTATGGAAAATATGCGCAGGCATGAACGCTTTGATCCTTTGGTAATTCCCCAAGCCCTGATTGAAAAGGGGCAAAAACTCACTCTCATGAGTGAAGCTATAAAGTGTACCGAATTCTGGGTATCAGGTGCTTTTGATAATCTTATTGGACAGATAAAGTTTATCAGTGAAGCTTCCCGCATGTCTACAAGGGTAAAAATGCAGCTAAAGGAAGAATTGCACGCCGTATTGGATAAATTGTTCCAAAACATCATAACTGAACAAACAAGGGAAGGCAAACCGTATCAAATGGTGTTGTGTAATTACCTTACACTGAGTGATGGAGCACTCATAGAAATAGGTCCTAACCATAGTGAAGTATTATTTAGCTATGGATCTATCAATTACATGAAAAGCTCCAACCCTTCTATAGTGGACGCCTTTCGAAGAGGGTTACGATACCATAAACTAGAAGGTCATACGCTAGGAGCATTGGAAAGAAAATCTGCTGAGGCATTCATAGAGGCTATCCGGGAAAAAGTTAATGCACTTTAATCTCATTAGCTATTTTGGCTGCTCTATCCCGCAATTCTTCTAAACTCTCTGTATTGGTTCTATCGTAAGCTAAGGCTACAGCCATTCTCCGGTAAGGTCTTGTGGTTGGCTTTCCAAAAATCTTAATATCAGACTGTGGAAATTCAGCAGCTTCTTTCAATCCACTATACTTTGGGATGCCTTCTTTTTCTGCTAGCACTACCGCACTAACCCCTGGATATCTGAATTCTATTTCCGGAATCTTCAAACCTAATAATGCTCGCGCGTGCAATTCAAATTCATTAAAATTTTGGGTGCCCGCCAAAGTAACCATACCCGTATCATGTGGACGAGGACTAAGCTCAGAAAAGTAAACACCTTCGGACGTCAAGAAAAATTCAATTCCCCAAATTCCTGAACCACCAAGAGCAGCAGTCACTTTACGAGACATTTCTTGTGCTTCTTTCAGCTGCTCTGGATTCATTGGGCAAGGTTGCCAACTTTCTTGATAATCACCCCGTTCTTGACGATGACCAATTGGCGCACAAAACAAAGTTTCGCCAACATCTTGAGTAACAGTCAATAAAGTTATTTCGGTATGAAAATCTATAAATCCTTCAATAATTATTTCTTTAAGATCACCTCTACTTCCTTCCATGGCATAAGAAAAAGCTGCTTTTAATTCGGAAACCTCCTTTACAACACTTTGCCCTTTGCCAGAACTAGACATTAATGGTTTTACAACACAAGGAAGACCTATAGTTTCTACCGCTTTTTCGAACTCTTCCAAATTCGAAGCATACGCATAAGGTGCTGTTCTAAGACCCAGTTCTTTTGCTGCCAAATCACGAATGAGCTTTCGATTCATTGTATAATTTGCAGCCTTAGCCGAAGGAGTTATTTGTATTCCCTGACTTTCGAATTCGTACAATTTATCGGTTCGAATACTTTCTACCTCAGGCACAATAATATCCGGCTTGTGCTTTACGACTGCTTCTTCCAATGCTTTTGCATCAAGCATTGAAAAGATCTCAAAAAAATCTGCTACTTGCATAGCCGGTGCCCCTTCGTATGAATCGCACGCAATCACTGTGCAACCCAAGCGTTGTAGTGCAATTACGACCTCCTTTCCTAGTTCACCAGAACCCAACATCATCACTTTCTTCATACGCAGAATATTGTTTTTCAAAGGTATTGGTTAATTTTGTCTCATGCGCCGCACAATCGTATTCATATTTGCTGTTCTCTATTCCTTGATTAGTTCTGGGGCACCTGCACTATTGCACTATTGCGGCCATAAAAAAAATGTACATCTCAGTGTTTCTCACAACAACCTTCCAGAGAATTCGGACTGTTGCCATGCTGCATCTTTGAGTTGTGGAATAGACGTTAATGCTGCTCCCGAATTGGACGATCAGGATTGTTGTGTGCTCTCAGAAGTAGATTTAGATAGTAGTTTTTTTAATCCACTCAAATATTATTTACTATCAACCGGTTGTTCATTCTACAATACAAATATGTGTTTTTTGGCTAGAGCCAAAGAATCGAACACAACCAATGGTCCTGTTCATAATAATGGTCCACCCTTATATCTCGAATTTCACCAAATCATTGTATACGATTAAACGTTTAATCGCCTCAGCGTTTAAATTCTAATCAAAAAAATAAATACAATGAATAAAAATATTTCTGCTTTACTCCTGTTTTTAGCTTTCACTTTAAGCAGCCATGGACAATCTAAATTAACTACAGCCTTTATTGAGGTTGACGGTCTCTGCGGGATGTGCAAGAAACGCATTGAAAATGCAGCTTACCTCCCAGGTGTTAAAAAAGTCAATTGGGATAAAGAAACACATCAATTGGAATTGGTTTTCTTGAACAAAAAAGTAAGTCAAGAAGAAATCATCGCCTCTATTAATGAAATTGGCCACGATGTTAAAGGTTCACTGGCTTCAGAAGAGCAATATGCAAAAATTCATGGATGTTGCAAATATCGGGATCCGGTGCAACGCGCCAATCATGGATTAGGTAGCGCAGCGCTCTGCACAGAGAAAGGCGACGACTAGGATGAAATCTATCATCGCCGGAGTATTCGTGCTTGGTTTGTTTTCGCAAACCTTACATGGTCAGTCTGACACCACAAATATTCAGCTTTTTGAAACGTTAAATGAAGTTGATGTTAAGACGGACCCAGGGATAAGTCTTTCCAAAAAATCTGTACTGGACAAGCAGCTGATTTCAGAAGTTGAACTTAGAAAAGCGGCTTGCTGCGATCTTAGTGAAAGCTTTGAAACCAATGCTTCCATTTCTGCATCATTTACTGATGCCGTAACTGGGACAAGACAAATTAAACTTCTAGGGTTGGAGGGACCATATGCCTTATACACTAGGGGCAACCTTCAAACTATGGGAGGCTTATCCAGTGTTTTGGGGTTATCCTTAATCCCAGGCGCCTGGATACAAAGCATCCAACTATCCAAGGGGCCGGGGAGTGTAGTCAATGGCGCAGGAGCCATGAGCGGCCAGATTAATTATCAATTACGTCCGAGTTTCACCGAAAATAAATCTCACTTCAATTTATTTGCTGGACCGGGAAGATTTGAGCAAAATGCTGTTCATACGTGGCACCAAGGCCAAACGTGGTCGTCAAATTTGATGGTGCACGGGCGGCAGCAGTTATTCCGTTGGGACGGCAATGAAGACGGATATTTAGACGCTCCCCTTTCCAATCACTTCTTTATTCAAAAC
>Ga0228631_1001712_pt1 | contig 10558 bp, 6 predicted proteins | sample 39DmetaG_FD_183049 | JGI IMG/M metagenome (GOLD analysis project Ga0228631, IMG submission 183049) | Seawater microbial communities from Monterey Bay, California, United States - 39D | ecosystem: Environmental > Aquatic > Marine > Coastal | place: USA: California | collected 2016-09-28
TTTTAGCTGGATCCTTCATTAAAAGACGATTCATTAAATTTAATTGCTTATCTAAATCTCCAAAATCTGCAGTAGGATTTTTAGATTGTGTTTGCATTATAGAGTTTTGAGCATCAGCAACTCTCTTGTCAGCTTCAGCTCTAATAGCCGCAGTTTTAGCCGCGTTGTCAGCATGTATCTTATTTATACTCGAAACAATACCTGTTCCAATACCAGCTAAGGTTTTTTGCAAATTTTGCTCAATCTGTCCGGATTGTCTGTCTATATGTTGTGTTGGATTTCTATAACTCATTTTTTTAGTTTTATTAACCGAAAGTTGGCGTAATACTTAAATCTATACTTGGAGCCGGGGTTGTAGCACCAACAGGTTGGACACCAACTCCTCCACCAACATCGATACTGGTTGCCATGTCTCTAGATTCAGTATATGGATTTGCTTGTTGAGACGCTAAACCAGTTACTAAACTACCTCCAAGAGAAGCTAAGCCACCTATTAATCCGGCTTGGTTTGCTCTTCTGTCAGCAGACGCTTGCATTCCTCTAGCTTGAGCTCCTGATAACTGTGACGATACTCTATCTAACTGTTGCATTTCTCTTTCTTCTTGAGCTCCAAACATAAATTGTTTTCCTGCAGCATCTAACCCTTGAACTCTTCCTCCTTCAGCTATTTGAATACCTTGAACCCTTGCAGCTTCCTGCATTCTCATTCTATCTAGTTGTTGTTCGCCTTGAGCTCTTAGTCTTTCATTATTTGTTTCTTGTTTTTCAATACTAGCTGATACACCTTTTTTACTTTGTAAAGCTGCTTGCGCTAAAGCGGTTGCTCCTCCGGCACTTGCGCCTGTTGATCTTATAGTGTCTAAAGTGTTAGCTAGTGAAATATCGGCTTGTTCTATTTGCATTTCTGCCGCTTGTGTAGCTACGCTTAAATCAGCATAAGGATTACTTAGGGTTGAACTAAGATCTTTAGCTAGACCACTTAAATTACTAACTCCTGAATATGGATTAGTAATTTCTTGCCTATTAGCTTCTAACGTGCTTAACTTTCTTTGTAATCTAGCTTGCTCTTGTTGAGCCTGTTTTTCCGCTCTTCTTCTTCTACCGCTACCAAATATAGATCCTATAACCTGAATTCCTCCAGATATTAAAGCGGCACCAACTGCGGGAGCTATAGCCATTTGAACATTGCCTTGTCCAAAGAAAAATATTTCTAAAAATTCTATCATATTACTATTTTTTATATTTTATATTGCGTTTAACTACTAACTACGAACGTAGAATTCACGGCAAAAAGTTCTTTAGTTCCGCCTGGATCTGTATTATCGTCGTTTTGTAAAGTTACAGTACAGTAGTAACCTTTTATACCGGTCATATCATCTCCAAATATAACTTCTCCGGGCATCGTCTGACCGTCGCTGTCATTAACTAAATTTGCGTAGTATTTATTTTCTTTCCTTACAAATCCAGCATAGTCTCTATTATATGGAGGATTATTAGATCCAAAAACAGAAATATAATTAGATCTGTAAATTGGTTGATTATATGTAGAACTTGATGTTATAGGATTTATTATATACTCGCCTTCGTAATAACTGTATATTTGATTTGATGTATCTCTTAATTGCGGAGGGTTAATCCATATAGGGTTTCCAGAAGTATCTAGTTCATAACTGTCAACGCCTGTTATATCTGATACGTACTGAGTAACTTCCCACCCACTACTACCTTCATAGTTTATAGTTTTAAAAACTTTACTTGTGTCTACATTTGGATTTACTACAAAAGTAACTTTTGATTTATTAGACTCACCATAAAATTCAGCTCTATCAACATTTGTGCTATTGTGAACATATAACTTGTTATCGCTACCTGATTGATTTCCTATGCTATACATTTTATTTGCTAAGCTAAAAGTAAACCTAGGTTTAAATGTAAAAAACGACGGCCACCCACGAACACTTTCATCAAATTGCAATGTGTTGTAACTTGAATTATCTGGTGTAGCGTTTGGAGGTGTACTTGGTTGTAAAGATAAAGTATACTGCTTAGTATATATATCCCATCCTCCTACTATTTTACCTGGACCAAAGCTAGATGAATCAACAGAGCTTAAATTATCTCTAAACCAGTCAATCATTCCGTAGTTTGATATTTCTGTTATTCCGTCCATAGATAATCTTAATACTGCCCCTCTATTCTTATCTACAAAGTATTTTCTATAACCGTAAGTTGCAAAGCTTTCAGGATTAGTTCCAATACCGAAATTACCAGCATAAGGAACTATTTGACCAATAACCGTTTTCAGATTACTGATTGGTACTCCACCACCTTCAGCTGTGTATATAGCGTCCTTATCAATAAGAGCTCTACTAGTTTTTTTCTCTGCTAGTATAATTAAGTTAGAATCTTCAGCATATAGTTTTTGTATACTACCATTAGCTGGATCAATTGCTTTAGTTATTTCTTTACCTACAGAAAATTGATTTGTTTGATTTATACCAGTTCTAGAATTGTATATACCTGAATATATCATTGCATTGCCTCTAACGCTGCCATTAGGTTCGTCTTCAACTAAATAAGCCTTAGCTCCAAAAGAAGTAGAAGTATTATTATAACCACCTTTAATTCTAGATTCTTCTATAGCCCAGTTAACGTCTTGCTGAGGATCTGCTACTGTTCCTTGTGGCCACCCACCTTGACCAGTAGGTATACCTCTAGAACCAAACCAATTGATACCGTTATCTGCGTCTACGCTTTTTCTTAGAGTGAATGAATTATAGTATTTTACTTCTATTAAAGCCATAATATTTATATTACATGTTTATAGGTATTTTACCTTTATTATATGTTATCTAGGTTGAGCAGATCCCTTTACTTTTAAACCAGTTGTTGGATTCATTTCACAAGACCAAGTTCTTAAATTCTGAAATGTAGTGTTTGTAGCATTATCTCTACTAGCTCCTTCAGCCGCTAAAGCTAGTTTAGCATTACTAGCACTGCTTGTCCCTGAATTATAAGGCGTTGTATAAGGAAACCCGTTTGTGTCTTGCCCATCGTCTTCTATAGAAATATAAGATAAATATTTATCAGTATTAGTGTTTACCTGAGTATATCCAGTGTACGGTGTTTGAAGTAACGCATCTTCATAAAATGTAGTAACGTATCTATGTATACCTTCCCTAGCATATACTATTGTGTTATGTGTTGTTTCATTCTTAGCTAAAAAGTGACTACTTTTTAATGCTGGATTTATTTTATATCCAAAAGCCACTTTAGGGCCCAAGTCGTAATAAAAATCACCTGTTTTAATATAAGCTCCAGCACCTGCATAATTGTTTTGACTATTAGTATTACCGTCTGGTATGGCAGCGCATGATTGACAGTTGTCTTGGTTTCCACCTATCCTTTGCACTACAACTCTATATTCACCAAATTTATCTGATTCACTTGAATAAGGGCTTTTACCAACTACAGCCCATCTTCCGTATTTTCCTCTTCCAAAAGTTCCCCCGAAACTTCCCGAGCTAGTGTTGTTTTCAGCACCAACTCTAATCCAATTAGCATAATTACCCGCGAATCCAGGTCCTTCAGAAGATCCATAAATTATATTTCTTTCTGAAGTTATAGGATTTGGAGATCCTCCAGGATTAGGTATTGGTAATGTAGCATTAATACCAGTATTACTACTTATTTGAGTAGGGCTTGCATACCCACTAACTTCGCTATTAAAAGATAGTACATTTCCTTCTATATCCTTTGCAGCTACCCACGATGAACTAGAGTCTGCTCTGTATTCTATAGCCCAAGATACATCATTGTTGTTTTCAAAGTTAGGGGTATTGTTTGTACTACCATAAACCGCATCCATATATGGTTGCAAACTAATATATGCTGTACCTTTAGTTAAAGGACCAGCTAAACTAGCATTTGCTCCTGAAGGTATTTTATTTCTTTCAAGGTAAGAATATGGTTGACCAAACCCGTTCGCAGTTGGAAATGAAGTGTATAAACAAGTTGAGTTATCTCCATCACCGCCAGAACCTGTAACAGGCACATAAACAAGTGCGTCCCCACTCGACAACGTACTTTGAGGAGTTGGGTACATTTCAGTAAATGAATTACCCGGACCTGCTGTTATTTGATCGAAAGCATTAGTAGTTGAATCGTGAGCGCTTAAAATGTAAGCATAATTTGTATATAATCTTAAGCTATTTTCAATACTAAAACTACCGTCAGCTAATTCTTCGCCAACTACTAATTCAAACGAACAACTATCAGTTTGTCCATCAGGGCCTGATAAAGTTACTGTTAAGTTATACCTACCATAAGCTGTACCAAAAGTAACCTCACTTATTTCTCCAATACTGCTAATTTGAAATATGTTGATAGCATTTCCATCTTGTGTTTGAGAAGATATGTTCCATTGTAATCCATCTTGATTGTTTAATCCAGCAGATAAACTGTTAGATCCATTAGATCCGTATAGTTTAAGTTGATTTGTTAAACCAATAGGTACTCTCAAGGAAGGTGGACATACTTTTCCGTAATCAACAATTGGTAACCCAACTTGCCCCCAACTAGTAGCGTCATCTCCAAAAGTTTCACCTCCAACAATTATTGTAGATAAATCAGTTAATATAGTTCCATAAGAACCTGTATTTAAAGTACGTACCCAAGGAGTTGGATTTGTAATATTTGGATCTCCATCTGTAGCTGTTATAGTTAAAGTAAAAGATTGAGCATCACTATTAGTTGTTTTATATATTCTATGCGCTTTATTAACTATAATAAAAGTGTCCCAGTCTTTTGCCGTAGTAGCGTTTCCATTGTAATCAATATAGCTACCTAAGCCTCCGTTAAGTATTCCTGTTATTTGTATTAATTCAAAATCAGAAGAAATATCTACCCCCGCGCCGTCTACAACTGTTAAACTTGGATTAATTATAGTTTGTATTGGATTTGTTACAGAGTCTTCAAACTGAAATTGACCAGTAGCTACTGCTCTAAATCTACCACATTGACCATTAGCTATTGAAGGACTGCATGTAGAAGTTGTTGTAACATCTGGCTGTAAAGGATTTCCGCTATAAACTCCAAAATATTCAGATAAGTACCAATCTAAGCCAGCTAATCCTGCTATTGTTTGATTTCCGTCTGATTCTATTTGATCATTTAAATCACTTATAGTACCAGAGCTGCTAGTTTCCCAATATATATCTAACCTAGATTCTACTGGTTCTGTCTCGTAAACAGCTAAATTTTGTATACTATAAGTTAAACTTCCTGTTGTTGGGTCTATTTGTCCAAACCTATCTGATGTACTAACTCTACCAATCAAAGGATTTGATTCCGCTTCGTAAAAAGCCTCTGGGTATGCATTAGGAATAGTTCCTGTGGGATCTATATTAAACATATCAAACATGTTAGATATTGTAGAAACCGTATCAGACGATCTTGAAGGATAATATTGTTCATTAACTACTCCAAATTTATAAGGAGTTACCCCTGTTGCGGTTACGTTTGAATTCTCAACCCTACCAAATAACTTTACAGAACTTCTAAACTGCTTTTGATCAGGACCCACTTCAGATAAATCTCTAGGTACTTTATTTATATTGTCGTTTAATAACGTTATATGAGAAGTTAAACCCGTTTCTAAAGTAGTGTCTTCTGGATATGCTGTTATTGATCCCGGAAGATATACATTATAGTAGTCTTGCTCTTGTTGTTTTACAACCACTTTCCAAGTGTAAAAGCCTAACGGATTATATTCGCTACTAGTAGGATCTCCGTTGTATATACCTGGGTAAAGAGCTGACGGTATACTAGGAGGTATTTGTTCGTTTACTTCTATAAACAAAGAATCTCCAGGCCATTGCCCTATGTTCAATGTTTCTGGATTGTATGGTGAATACACCGTTGATAATTGAGCAACACTTGCACTTGCTACGGTTGTATTTGAAGTATTTGATAATATAGTGGATGTTGTTCTACTAAACCTATCTGACAACACAAAACCAGCCTGGTAGTTTCTGTTTTGTTTTAGAGTACTATTAGGGTACTCAACAATAGCAGTGCTCCAAGAAGTTTCATTATTTGGATTTGTTGTTACATCAAAATTTCTTTTAGGACCAGCTCCAACGTTATAATCCATTGAAGGAGGAGTATGCTTTGTTTGAAAATTACTGTATACAATTCTATTGCTTATAATTTCCTGTCCTAAAGCTCTAACGGGTACTTTGTCATAAACTCTAATTAACTGATCTTCTGGAAGTGTCCTAAAAGGTTTAGTTCCAGAATATCTATATTTATAAGTATTTGAAGGTGTTGCCGCGTCATATTGGTTTATTATTTGACTAGCAGGTATAACATCCACTACCATAACAGCCAACCCGTCTGATTCTTTATATAGTATTTCTATTTCAGTTATTTTAAACTGGCTAGTTACATTTTCTAAAGTTGTCGTGATATTTGGATTTCCATTTGTAGGCAAGTCTATAAGTAAATCTATTTGATTAACTTTGTTTTCCATGAAGTCAACAATAGTACTTCTATAAGCCGCAGACATATCATTGTCGTCGTCGCTAGTGTACATAAAATAACCGTCTTGTTTAGGTATAAAGCACTCTTGTGTGAACGGTGCAAATACAGAATATTCACCGTCATCAAACTTAAATCTATAACTGAACCTAACGAATTTATCTTCAAGATAATCAGGATCTCCTTGGTAACCAGCATTATAATATGGATTAGCTGTTGTACCATTTGGTAAATACTCACTAACAACATCTTTCATAGTTGTTTCGTAGGTACTAGCTACGCTTGCTTCTTGCCAAAGCTCAGGTGCTTTATAAGGCATATACTTAGCTACAGATATTGTGTCTTCCATACTGTAATAAGTAACATCATCAGCAGCAGCGCTAACCCTTATTTTTCTAGGTTGGTTTCTATTATCAGTCCAAAATAAAAGATCTTCAAGAAGATTTATACCGTGTATTGGGTTGTTTTCGTAAAAGTTTAAAAAGGCTCCTTCTACTAATATTGTATTTTGTATTGAAGTATTAGGTGATATTATTGATCTAGTTATAAAGTTTTTAGCATCTTTATCGTAAATGCCTGTAGGATTGTTTGCAACAGTATTGTTTGTTAGAAAAAAGTAAATACTAGAATTTACTTCGGAAACCAAGTAGCCTATACATATTACGTCTGTCTCTCCGGTTACCGATCCAAAATCAACAACCATTTCGTTACCTAACACATTTTCTAATGCCCCAACATCTTCAGACTCCGACTTACTTACTTGGATGTTTACTGCATTTCTATATTCGCCTTGAGGTAATAATCGATCATCAAGATCTTTATTCATCTTAGACTTTATGAAAATATTTTTAAAACTAGCCATTTAATTTAATGTTTTAACCATTTAGACTTACCTCTCATTACTTGAACTATTTCATCAAGTTTTATATTTGATAATCTTAATTTAGCGTTTCTTAATTTAGCGCTTCTCTCTTGCTTTAATCTTCTAACTATATATTCAGGTTGGTTTATCCTAGAAGCTATGATAGCGTGGCTTATATGAGCATATAGAGCTTCTTCTGCTAATTTAGGTACTTTAGTTTCCATATCGGAAGCTAATCCATCAGATATATACTCTAAAACTATAAGTGCACCAGCTAAATTGCTTGAAAAAGACATCTTACCTTCTCTGTTGTTTATAGTAAACCATCCGTTTACTTGAGCATACTGAGGATCTAATCCGTAATTTTGACCTAAAAGTTGCTCATCCCATCCCCAACTGTCATATCCTTGATTATATAAATCTTCTGGGTTGTCTTGATTTATTAAAGTATCATCTGCTGTTCTCCATCTTTCCTCTGTTATCGATGTTCCTTCAACATTGTTACCAAAGTTATCTTGTGTCGGTACACCTTCAGCGTCTTGTATGGGGTTTTCAAATGGGTTTGTAGTTAAGTTGTTTGCAGGATATATAGGTCTTTTAACACCTAACTGATCTATCCAAGATACCTTTGTGTAGTTTACATAGTCTTGTGGTATTACAACACTTAACTCAGGTGGTATATTTAATTCTTGTGATTTGATACTTTTTAATGTATCATAGCTAAATTCCTGTAATCCGCGCTTAGCATGAAATATTATATCACTTCTTTTAGCATTAGGTATTAATTTACCAACACCAACATAAGCTATTTGAAAATTATTTATTATATCTTGTAAAGATATATAACCGTAGCTACCGTAGTTTTCTTCAACGGTATTACCGTAAGCGTCTTTATTTCCGTATTCACCGCCGCTTAATATTTTTAATTGAACAACTACGCTTGTGTTAGCTGCTAAGTTGCCTGTGAACGTTATTGTGTTACCTGATACGGTATAAGCTGAAGTATATTCTGTATATGTTAAAACACCGGCATTTGCGGTGTATAATTTGAAATTGTTTAAAGCATAATTTGGTTGTAACGGGTCATAGCTTCCAAGTACTAGGTCTGTATCAAACGTAGTAGTAAAGGCTTGACCTGCTCCAGCTGCAGATAGAAACTTTTGTACACCTGCGTAATATTGCTGATTATTTTCGGTTATTAAACCACCATTTGGTAGAGACATATTTTATTATGTTTTTTGGTTTATTTCTTTTTGTTGAACCTCGCTTGCAGCAGCCTGCACTATTTGAGGGTCTCTTATTATTATACCTGCGTAAGCTAATATTCTTAAAATAACGTTAACTTGTTCTGATTCATGCAGCTCAAAGTTTATAGAACCTGTACCGTTAGCTGGGTCATAATAACTATTGTTATATATGTATTGACCTCTGTTACCCGTAGTAAACCCCCATATAGGGTTTATAGGTTTTCTTATGTAATCTACATCTATATTAGTTGTAATAGTTACTGGATTAACGTACATAACATTTTGAAGACTGTTATTTATTTGAGTCCCCGGAATGTTTATATTACCTCTATTTTCGTATAGATAAGTAGGAAATTTTTCTGTTGCTTTAGTAAGTTGGGATCTTTCTATGTTGTAGAATTCTGTTTTTGAAAGTCTTTGTAGTTCTGTTATCTCACCTTTATTGTTTTTGTAAGTAACGACACCTAGCCTGTAAAAGTCTACATTAGCGCCATAGGCATCTTGAGTTGGAAGGGAAAAGTATCTTAGGTTTGGGTTATTAGAATTGTTATACGTAGCTGTACCGAAAGTTTTAAATATAGCTAGTTTTTCATCAACATTCATAACTCTATCAGAATAGTCTGCGTCAGCTTGGGGAATTCTTATTTGTTGATTTAAATCCTCAAAGTACTTTTCAAATATATCTAATTGTACTTGTGCTCCTAGCTTATTAAATTCTGCAGGTGTTAAAAAACCTCTCTGTTCTTTATTTAGTATAGACAGAACTGTTTGATACACTGTATTTACATTTATAGCCATTATTTATTTTTTTATTATAATACCAGCCAGCCACAATAAGTGACCAGCTAATATTAATATTACATGTTATTCTAAGTTTTTCTCTACTGACCTATAAACTTCTACACCTTCATCGGTCTTGAAGTAAGCTGCCATTGCAGAGTAAGGATTTTCATCAAAAGGTACAGTCATTAATTTTCTACCGTTTGATCCCCAGGTAAATGTTCTTTGATCTTGTGACAATTTGATAATACCAGCCTCAGAAGCTTTTATAGCTATATTCCTTAGTTGTACATTATCATCATTTGCTAGTTCCATAAATAAATCTGGTTTCTTTTTAGCAAACAACATTAAGTCTCTTTTTAATTCTTTAGTTGTCATACTTGAAACTTTAGACCCTAGCTCAACACGAAGTATTGCTTCAGCGTCATCAACATCCATTGTTCTAGCTGCCATCATTGCATCTACTTGAACATTTAAATCTTCTAATTCATCTTCTGCTATAGCTACTGGATTATGTTCATAATACTTTTTGTTTAGTAGCGGATGATATAAAGATAGTAATTTTTGTAAATTTTGTTGTTCTTTTTTAACAAACAAAGCACCATCTTTAAACATAATATGTCCTAAGGTTGATTGTCCTTTTTGTTCGTCTGCAAAAGGAGAGTTTTGATTTGTTGCATATCTAAGTTCTCTTTGCATACCCTGTTCTTTATCAAAATATAATAAAGGGTTTTTTCTGCTGTGTCTAGCAGATATAGTGTATGTTAAAGGCGCTTGACCTTTTACAAAATACATTCTGTCTTTTATTTCCCAACTTGGTTTAGCTGGTTCTTGTTTCTTTGGAGCATTTATTATTTCTTGCTCTTGTACTATTTCTTTATTTGCTACAGGTTTTTTAACTGTAGGCTTTTTTGCATTTGCTGCCATAATATGATATAATTAAATAATTTTTAAAATAATGACATTAGCTAACTGTATATAATAGTAACAGGCTATTGTCATATAAGAGTAATAATTACCCTTGTCAGTTCAACAAGGGTAACTACTACATAAAATTGATTGCTACTAGCTTGTGAATAACACGAAGTTATTAGCAGCTTGAGTTACTAAACATCTTTCAGATAAGAAG
>Ga0228631_1001714_pt1 | contig 10551 bp, 10 predicted proteins | sample 39DmetaG_FD_183049 | JGI IMG/M metagenome (GOLD analysis project Ga0228631, IMG submission 183049) | Seawater microbial communities from Monterey Bay, California, United States - 39D | ecosystem: Environmental > Aquatic > Marine > Coastal | place: USA: California | collected 2016-09-28
ATCCTTGAGAATTTGGTCCTGGACCTGCGTAATTGCTTCTGTGCTCCTTCGCCGCAATCAATCAAAAAATAATGCTCCCTCATCTTTAGTAGTTGAGAGGTCGTATAACTATTGGAGGTAGGTGTGGCACTCGCCGCACCTAGAACAACCAACTCGAAACTCATTAAGAGTTACCTAGTTTGCGCTTTTCAGCTAATAGATACAGCACGGCCATACGCACGGCCACGCCGTTTTCTACTTGTTCAAGAATAATTGAATGTTCGCTATCTGCAACTTCTGATGTGATTTCCACCCCACGATTAATAGGACCAGGATGCATCACAACGATAGGTTTATCCAGTGCATCTAAATGCTCCATAGTTAAGCCGTATTGTGCTCTGTATTCAGCGATAGATGGGAAATACTTCAAATCCTGTCTTTCGTGCTGAACGCGAAGCATATTGGCAACATCACACCATTCTATTGCTGTCTGCAGATTATGTTCCACGCGAACGCCAAGTGTATGCATGAATTTTGGTATCAAGGTAGTTGGACCACATACCATGACTTCTGCACCCATTTTCTTTAACAGCAGCACGTTAGACAAGGCTACTCGACTATGTACAATATCTCCTACAATTGCAATTTTAACTCCTTGTAAAGTCCCCAATTTTTCGCGAATAGAGAACGCATCTAACAAGGCCTGAGTTGGATGCTCGTGCGCACCATCACCCGCATTAATAATGGATGCATCCACATGCTGACTTAAAAATTCTCCTGCTCCCGGATTTGGGTGACGCATAACCACCATATCCACTTTCATGGATAGGATGTTGTTTACCGTATCAACTAGAGTTTCTCCTTTTTTGACAGAAGATGAACCCGCAGAAAAATTAACTACGTCTGCACTCAAACGTTTTTCTGCTAATTCAAAAGACAGACGTGTGCGCGTACTGTTTTCAAAAAACAAATTCGCTATCGTAATATCACGCAGCGTGGGAACTTTCTTTATGGGTCGATTCAAGACTTCCTTAAATTCCTTGGCAGTGTCTAGAATAAGTTGAATATCCTCAGCATCGAGGTGTTTGATACCCAACAAATGGTTCACTGATAACTCGCTCATGAATTTGATTCCGTTAGTAATACAGCATCTCGACCATTAATTTCTTCCCAGAGTACCTCAACACGTTGTGATTCTATAGAATCAACTTGTCTTCCCTTGTAATCGGGTTGAATAGGTAAATCACGGGAAAACCTGCGGTCAATTAAAGTAAGTAACTCCATTTTAGAGGGGCGACCAAAGCTTAGAATAGCATCCATGGCAGCACGAACGCTTCTTCCCGTATACAACACGTCATCAATGAAAACTACTTTTTGATCCTCCACTAGAAAATCAATTTTGGTTTTATTCGGTTGTAAATGGCCTTCTCTTCTTCTGAAATCATCTCTATAGAATGTAATATCCAATAATCCCGTACGGATACCTTCTACTTTGTATTCATTCTCTAAGAGTTGAACGATTCTTTGAAGTACCTGTGCACCTCTTGGCTGAAGCCCAATGAGAATAGAATTTGAAAAATCACCATGATTCTCAATTAGCTTACAACACAACCTATTTAAGGCAATGTTTAGCTCCCTTGAGTCTATGATTTCTCTTTTACTCATGTAGCAAATTTACTGATTAATATGAAGCGAAGAGTTCATCAAAATTTAACCCCGAAAAATTACCGCTACTCATCATCACAACAGCATTATTTTCGCCTGTGTTCCGCAAGGCTTCCTCTAACTCTTTCTGGTCATTAAACACCCTAACTCCTTCACCAAAGGCTGAACGAACATCTTCGCTACTGAGCTCAGGTAATTTTTTGTGTGCAACTGCTTGAGGCGAATAATACACCCACTTTTCTTCCGCAGGTGCCAACACGCCGTCATAAAGGGGTAAAAAATCAGGATTCAAGCTACTGAACGTATGCAATTCTAATACCGCCCTAACCCTACCGTATTGTTCCGCCAATGCGGCAACGGCTGCTTTTACTTTTGAAGGAGCATGTGCAAAATCTCTAAATACAGGAATATATTGTCCTCCAATGCGTTCCATTCTATTTTGGGCACCTTTAAAACTGGAGATAGCATCATAAAACTCATCTTCTTGAAGTCCCATTTCTAGGCATATCCAACGGGCTGCCTCTAGATTGCTTAGGTTGTGCTTTCCAAATATTTGAAGCGGCATATTACCCTCCAATGTTTCAATAAATGTGGTCCCCTCCTCAATGAAGTGGGTGGGTATGGAATAGGGGAAACGCTTTACAGGAGCATCACTACTTTCAACCAATTCTTTGAGAACTTCATCGTCTTGATTATATATCAAGGCTCCACCAGGCTCAATGGTATCTACGTACATTTTAAATTGTTCCACGTAAGAATCAAATGTTGGAAACACATTGATATGATCCCATGCAATTCCTGTGATGACCGTAATATTTGGCCGGTAAAGATGAAATTTTGGTCTTAAATCTATTGGTGAACTTAGGTACTCATCGCCTTCCATTACCATAAATTCCGAACCACTTTCCAGCTCTACCATGCAGTCAAAGCCTTCTAGCTGTGCACCCACCATGTAATTGGTAAATCGATCCGCATGTTGCATGGCATGAAGCACCATTGCAGTTGTTGTTGTCTTTCCGTGCGAACCAGCAATGACTACTCGTGTCATATCCTTACTTACCTCGTATAAAAATTCAGGATAGCTGAAGATGTTTATACCTAGCTCCTGTCCGCGAACAAGCTCGGGATTATCTTTCCTAGCGTGCATTCCTAGAATAATCGCATCCAATTCTTGATCTATATGACTTGCTTGCCATCCTTCCTTTTCTGGTAACAATCCCTTGTCTTTAAGCCTGGAATAAGAAGGCTCAAAAATCTGATCGTCCGAACCTGAAACTGTATGACCAGAATTATGAAGCGCAATGGCTAGATTATGCATTGCAGAACCACCAATAGCAATAAAATGTATTCTCATTTATTATTCAAAATAAAGATTCCCAAAGCGTATGCGTGAACCACGTAAAGACAACAAAACAGCTCCGTCATAACCGTCATTTGCCGAACGTGAATACTGGGGAGTTACTCGGAATTTTTCCCGCTTATTCCTGTTCAATACCGTATACGTCATTTGCGCATCATGAGATAAACTTACCATCACTAGCGTACCGTTCTTTGCATTGGTTACCGGCCGTAACGATTTTTTACCCCAACGTTTAGCATTTTTCTTATGGTCATTATACACAAAATGTAATCCATCATCATTTACAGTGAAGGTATACCCCAAGTATAAACCGCCATCATTTACAGAGGTTTGCCGCTTAGGTATATGTGCATACCATTCCACCTCTCCTTCTTTATCAATACTAAGAACAATGATGTCATTGTAATGATAATAATAGGTTGTTGTAGTCGCTCCTCTGCCGGTTTGTTGAGTGACAATGCGAACCTCATAATCTTCTGCAATTGCATATACTCCCCCATCCGGTCTAGGTAAAAATTGTCTGAATACAAAGTCACGTCGTATTCCGCGTCCTCTTTTTGCACGGAATCGATTAAACTGAGAAATAAAACCCTCAGAAAACGGATCCATGTTTGAACTAACTAATTCGCCTGTTTTTTGATTTAGTGAAATATAAAAAGCTCCATTCATATCGGACATATTCCTATTCCCATAAAAACCAGAAACGGCCATCTCATCTCCCTTCAAATCACAATCAATACCTACAGACTGTACAGCAACATTTTCAAGACCAAGGTTAAATTCTGTAATTTGATTTTCCACTCCAGAACCTATTCTCAATAGTTTGTACTCAATATTTTTTCCCGTCGTTCGTGCGATCCCGAATCTATCATCAAAAGCACTTAGGACAAAAACATCTCCTGAATTGGTTAAATCAAAAACTAGAACATTAAAATTTCTATCCGCATAGGTCAACTCTATATCTGCATTCCATAGTTCTTCAACATTTTTGGAATATACCCGAATGTAAAAATTCTCACTACCGCCGCGCTGATCTGGAGGTGCTGTAAAGACGGCAAACTTGGAACCATCGTGCGACGCACGAATTGCAAAATCACCGTCATAACGTCTTCTAGAATCAAAGGTTTCAATCAATTTAGGCTCACTTAGATTTGCCAATGTATCCAACGTTCTCACCAAGAGGTATTTTTCGTCAGTCTGCGGATGATAACTTTCATAAAACAAGAACTGTATATCACCAAGCATAAGTCCTTGCTTGAACACGACTTTTCTACCGTTCCACTCCCAGCGTGGGTTTTTCAACAACCATTCTTCGCTTAAATCAAAGCGATTATAATAGGCGAAGTATTCATCTCGCGCACTAGAGAGTACTGAATTAGACCCTTTTCTATAGGTGAAAAAACCAGATTCGCCTGCCTGCAGAATTCTATCAAATTTTGCGTTTCTAATATTGTATTCAGGACTCCATTCAACAATGGGATATGAACCTTGGCTATATGCATTTGTTAGGGATATAATCAATGCAAAGGCTATAAGCCAGCGGTGCTTTTTGAGCTTCATAAATTTCAGTAAAGTTTTTGTACATTGATGAAGATACACCTACCTAACGAATTAATTAAATGAATATGAATAGATTTCTGTTTGCATTAACTTTTCTCGGACTAATTAGTATTGAGGCCAACGCCCAAGCAGTTATTGTCAGAAAAAGACAACTCAATGCAGGCTCGGGGACAAACCCATCTGTTCGTTACAGCCCCTCGTCTTCTTCATCGAATATGGGAAACATGTACTACAGCAGGTACCATCATGCAATCAAGATTAGCCCAGCAGCTTTGGTTGCTGGTGACATACCCATATCCTACGAACATAAAGTAAGTGACTACATCACTGTAGAAGCCGGATTAGGTATAACAACATATAATGTGACTGAGGATTTAATTCGTGGATACAGTATTCGTGGCGACGGCGAAACGGTAAGCAAAGTCAGTTACTCTACGCTTTTCAATACTAAGTTCTTTCCAGAAGGCAACTCATTTCAAGACGGCTATTACATTGCCTTCAATTTGAACCTCAGAAATTATGCGCAAGATTTCACAACACTAGATAATTTTGGCACAGATACCACGGTAAATGAGTTTTTCAGATGGGCTGATATTGGTTTTACTACAGGCCTTCAAAGTAGACCTTCGGAAAAGATGATTATTGATTGGTACATTGGGGCAGGAATTAGACAGAAAAACAGATTGATTTCAGACCAGTTTTTTGACGTCGACAGTGAAACCTATCAGTACAAACTCGAAGAAAAAACATCTGTAGCCCCAGCGCTATTGGGGGGTGTAAAAATCAGCCTGCTGTTCAGGTAATCAATTTACACGAATAGAAAAAGATGAAATAACTTGGTCACTGACCAATTCTGCAGTGGCGAAAGAACTTACTGTAGTATGGGTAAATCCATTATTCTCTAAAGAAACGGCATCAAAAAGTTGGTCTAAATCCAATTCAATGACCACATGATCGCCTGGTTTAATTTGCTCATTAAAGCTAGCCATACGGTATAAGTCATCTGTACCCGTATGCCAGATAATTGAATTATTGGAACCCGCATTGCTCAAATCACCTGAATCATTGAATCGTCCTTCTACTTTCAGAAATCTGTATTTAGAGGCCCAGGTCCAGTACATGGCAAATGCACTGCTGAGCGGATGGCTGGTTTCAAAGACCGTAGGATCCATATTATTCAACTGAGACGGAACTCCAAGACCAAAACTGAGTTGATCATGAGACTTATCTACCGGCAAGGTATAATTACTATACAAACTGTCGTTAGGGTCTACAAATAGCACTTCACTAAGCAATTGATCTCCCAAGTAAAGTTCGGATACATAGAAATGAAATAGGTCCAAGGCAATTGCAGTATCCCCTTTGTTAAAAGAGGCGCTATTCTCATAAGGAGCACCATCCTGAATAAGCTGAAATTCAACAGTTATTTCTCTTTCTTGAGGGCCGCAGCTTCCTAAAAGAAAGAGAGCAGCAAATGAAGCAAGTAAGGGGCTATTCCTCATGCTAAAGTTTAAATATGAATTCGCTCTTCAAATTATCACTCAAGATTTGTGCTTTTGAATAATCACCCATATCTCCAGGATCAGAATATATCTCAGGTGTGGTTGAAGGCTGGAGTCCCAGGAAGAGCTTATCAATATCTAGGTTCAGAATAAAGAAAACACCCATATTAGCGCCAACACTAAAATTGCGTTTTTCACTTCTATCAATGACCATATTCTCAGTAGCAATTCTCCAAGTAAACGTGCTTTTAGGAGTGGTGAAAGTTGAATCCGCAGGATCAAAAACGCGACCTTCTAATTGAAAAAAGCTATGCCCTAGATTTGGACCGTTCCACATATGACCTTTTGACAAAGGGTTCGTTGCGTCTAATGTTTCAGGCGCACTGTATGCCCTAGAGCTATCCAAACCTATGTGGTAATTTAGTCTCCCATTGTAAGAACCTTGTGCTAATTGAGCGAGTTTCACTTCAGAGGTAGTGAGCAAGTCTATGACGGTAAGATCATTTTCAGTTCTTGTAGTATCCCTTTCGTCATAACTCACAAATTCAGCACCGCTCAATGTAATATAAGCATGAGAAAGTTTGATGAAATCACCATTGATTTGATAGAGCGTATTGGTATCTGCAATATTCCCGTCAAAATACTTGTAAGCACGAATATAAATATTGCGGTCGTCAAGCGCTGCGGGGTCAATGATATCTATTTCTCTTTCACAAGAGGCTAAGGCTCCAATGGCCGCAATTGTCAATAGGATTTGTTTCATTCTTCTTTAATTTTCAAAAACTCTGGAGCTTGCTCAATAGCTACCATAATTTGATCTAATAAATCGTCATTCTCTTTAGAAAAATCTAACTCTAAAGGCTCTTTAAAGGTAATAGTTAAAAGATTACCTGTACTCTTCACTAACATACCCGTTTTGTCGAACGCTCGACGAAAACCATTTATAACTACCGGTACTACGACTGGATTCAATTCTCTAATCAAGTGTACTGTACCTCTTCTACCCTTCACAAATGGCCTTGTGGTGCCTTGGGGAAAGGTGATCGTCCATCCAGTCTCCATGGCCTTTTTAATGTTGGCAATATCTTTAGGATCTACGCCACGATTAATTTGCTTACCAGCTTCACGCCAGGTTCTTTTAATGCTAACACTGCCTGCATACTGCATGAGTTTTGGCAATATTCCTTTTTTCATGGTTTCCGCCGCAGCCACAAAAAACACATTCAGCTTTGGTCTAAATAAAGTGTAGAATGGAACCCGATTGTATACATTACTTTCCGTGGCATTGAACACTTGATACAAAGCACTCACATCCGCAAAATAGGTCTGGTGGTTACTTACAAACAACACTCCTCGCTTTGGAAGTCCTTTAAGCTTGTCACCTCCAATGATTTGAACTGAATTTATCCTGAAAAATCGGTACCAAGTAATAATACCAAAAACAAAGATAACCACCCTCTTGATGAGGAGATTGTATCCAAAACTGTCTTGTTTAAATGGGTTTAGCACACGGATTTCTTTCTGTTGCTTGGCAAATATAAACCTTAAGAAAGTAGTGCCGCTAATCTTGCAGTAATGATTGCTGTTGCTCCCCAAATCACCTCGTCTTCCCATAGATAGGCAGGTACTTTCATTCGTCCTATTTTAGTAGGCACTTTTACCGAATCCATTAATTCGCCCGAAAGAATTTTAGTAAGCGGCACAGAGAAAGTATAAGCAACTTCCTTTTCTTCCAATATCAACTCATGTTTTTGTTCAGCAAAGCTTACAAACGGGTATACCAAAAAGTTAGATGGGGGTATGTACAACGGTTCCATATTTTTCACGATTTCGAACATGCTGCTGTTAAGACCAACCTCCTCTTGCGCCTCTCTTATAGCTGTATGCTCAAAATCAATATCTGTTTCTTCCCTTTTACCACCTGGGAAACTAACCTGACCGCCATGCGTACCGTCATATGCAGGTCTTTTCATAAACAAGACTTCTAGTCCTTCTGGACCTTGGCAAACATGCACCAATACTGCAGCCTTATTTGCATTCTTCAAAGTCTGAGCGGACGGCTTGACCAACTTTCTATACCACGGCATCATGGAATCAGCCATGGCTAAATCATCTTTTGGTGATTGAATGCGGGTTATGAATTCAGACGCGGTCATGGCGTCTAAATTAGGATAGAAGAAGATTCTCATTGAACTTTTACGGTTATCTTTGTTATCTATCAAGAACCTCAATCTCATAAGTCTTGACTATTACACAATTCCGTTACATCATTGCCGTTGATAATCATCGGCATTTTGCTCGTGCAGCTGAAGCCTGTTTTGTTACCCAGCCAACTCTGAGCATGCAAATTCAAAAATTAGAAGAGGAATTAGACCTTTTGATTTTTGACCGTTCAAAGCAGCCCATAGTACCCACACCTCTAGGAGAAAAAATTTTAGAACAGGCAAGAAAAGTGCTACATGAAGCTGCCATTTTAGAACACATGTCAAAGCAAATAAAAGGTACTTTTGAAGGTGAGCTTCGTCTCGCAGTCATTCCCACAGTTGCGCCAAGCTTGTTACCAAGGTTCTTAGTTGAGTTTAATAAGGCATATCCAAAAATCAAGCTGTTCGTTGAAGAAATGAAGACGTCCGATATGATTGCGGCCCTACGAAAAGATCGCATAGATGTAGGTATTGCAGCAACTCCTTTAGAAGAAAAAGGAATTGTAGAGAACCCGTTATATCATGAACCCTTTGTGGCTTTTGTTCCCAGTTACCACCGTATGGCAAAGGATAAATTTTTGTTAGCCTCTGAAATCAACCCTGAGGAGCTCTTATTGCTAAATGAAGGGCATTGTTTTCGCAATAGCGTGCTATCACTATGCAATTCCATCAACCTCAATTCAGAAGGCATCCACATGGAAAGTGGTCATTTTGAAACCTTGGTTAAATTGGCAGATAAAGGAATGGGCATGACCTTATTACCCTATTTGACGGGCATTGATCTCAACGACAGATACAAAGGGTCGGTAAAACCCATTGCAGAGCCTACGCCTACTAGACAGGTTAGTCTTATTTATTCGCGTGCACAACTTAAATTAGAGTGGATTGAAGCTTTGGGCGAGACCATAAAAAATCACTTGCCGCAAAAAGTATTGCAGCAGCCCGAACAAGTAGTTAGCCCATTGTAATGAGTACGTAACCAAGAATGGTTAACAATAGTAATGCGGCGATATTTAATACCAGTCCCCTGACCATCATATAGCGCACGGTTAGCTTACCCGTGGAAAATACAATTGCGTTTGGCGGTGTGGCCATCGGTAACATAAATGCACAGCTAGCTCCTAAGACTAAAGGAATACTCAAAATTTCCATTGACCATCCAAAAGTGATGGACAAGCTAAAGACTAAAGGCATCAAAGCACTTACTAAAGCCATGTTGCTGAGGAGCTCCGTGGCAAAGACTCCCAAAAGCGCCATAATAAACACCCAAATTAAAAGCGGGATTTCACCTAAGGATTGCATACTTGATTCCAACAAACCAAACCATTGACTTTGCTGAAGCGTTCCTGCCAAAGCTAGTCCGCCGCCAAAAAGAATAAGAATACCCCAAGGCAACTTTGAGGTAGCCTTCCAATCTAAAATGGCCGATCCTTTTTGACCAATGACAGTAAACAACAATAAGGCGGCAATCAATGAAATACCAGTATCTGACCAATGCATATGCGCACTAAGACCACCTAAGTAAGGACGTACAATCCATAATAACGCTGTAGTAACAAAAATCAACGCCACCCGCTTTTGAACACGACTCAAGCTACCAAGTTTTTCCCATTCGCTTTTCAAAAAACCCGCTGTATCCTCTCCTGCTGCACCAGAAAATTCAACACCGCGAAAACTGCGCGCCAAAATGAAAAATGCGACAATACCCATACTAATTGAAGCAGACAGTCCAATCGGTAACCATTCTACAAAACCAATTTCGCGGTCCAGATTTTCACTTAAAAATCCTGCAAAAATCATATTTGGAGGCGTGCCTATTAAGGTAGCCATACCGCCAATATTCGCCGCCCAAGCAACGGATAAAAGCAAGGGTCTTTCCACCTTCACGGATACATTTTTGGGCAAAACAGCCAATACACTAGTTACTATGGGAAGCATCATAATTGAGGTAGCCGTATTGCTTATCCACATGGACATAAAGCCTGTACTGAGCATGAAACCAGCCAACAAACCCCTACCCTCTGTACCAGTTTTACGCAAAATCCATAGAGCGATCCGGTAGTGTAAATTGGTTTGTTCTAATGCCCTTGCTATTACAAACCCACCAAAAAATAAGTAGACAAGAGGATGCGCATAATAGGTGGACATGCTTTTTGCCTCCATTATTCCAAACAAGGGGAAAAGCAATAATGGCAACAACGCGGTCACCGCTAAATGAACCGTCTCTGAAATCCACCAAATAAGCATCCAAAAGGTTATCCCAAGGAGGATAAAGTGAGAT
>Ga0228631_1001721_pt1 | contig 10528 bp, 13 predicted proteins | sample 39DmetaG_FD_183049 | JGI IMG/M metagenome (GOLD analysis project Ga0228631, IMG submission 183049) | Seawater microbial communities from Monterey Bay, California, United States - 39D | ecosystem: Environmental > Aquatic > Marine > Coastal | place: USA: California | collected 2016-09-28
GTTGTTCCGCGTTCAATGCCACCTACTTCTAAAACAATAACTGGTCGATTTAGTTTGCGGTTTTGTTCCCACACTTGTTTATTGCGTGTCATACGTCCGTTCCATAGAACACTCCATATGACTGCAACATCATAATTACTATAATGATCCATTACTCTATATGGTTCGTTATATATTACAGTATGCCCTGCATCAGTTACACTTTTCGCAAACGCTTCAAATACAGGCTTAGAATTTAATGCTCCGTAGTCTGTATATAAACAAAAAATCATTTTACTGTTTGCCAGTAAGATTCTGTCCTATTATTCATTAGGTCTTTGCGTTTTGACTTACCGTCAAATTTCCGGGCGCCCTTCATATGATCTATCCACTTGCCTAGTTCACTGTTGATTAACGGGTGGCCACCGCCACCAGTTTTTGCAGTCTTGTTGTATATGTTTGCACTATAGTCGTGTGCTCTATCCTTAAAGGCTCCAAATTTGTTGTGTAATAGTTCTCCAAACACATAACTGTCGTGCCACTCCTCAAGTTTAAAAATACCATTGTCTGCATCTTCGTACATACGTTCAAATTCTTTAACAAAATTACACCCTACAGGATGATTCATATTAATACCATAGAATCCACATTCTGGCCATGTCTGTGACCCTTTGCCTCTACCAACATATGTTATCCAGTTATTATAAGGCAACAGTTCTTCAAACTGTTTAAGACTCCAAGGCGAATGTACAAATGTATCTGCATCCATCCATACTACCCATCTACCAGTACCGTAATTTTTTTCACAAGCATCGAACACAGCATAAGTTTTATTTGCAAAACGAATAGCATGCCATTTAAATTCTTTGTTCCAATCTCTTGGTCTACGTGCTTTAATATCGTCTGGCGGTATGCCGTTTGCTTTCGGATCGTCCTTCCAGCGCTCTTTAAATGCATTTAACTTAGGTAATTCTACTTTTGCATCTAGTATAGTAATTTGATTAGGATCAGGATTTACAGGATCACAGTCCTCTGCATATACAACTAGTTTTACTGCTTTGGCAACATTTTGTGCAAAGCTATCAATAAACCGCTGTCCATATACTTCCATACCTTCTGGATGAAATGTTGTTACTACTATTATTTGATTGCCCATTTTCTTAGGTGTCTCCATGCTGTTCCGTCCTTTAATTCGTCTAATGTCCAATGCATCATTGCCATTTTTCTAATCCATGTTTCTCTGTCAAATTCTTCTGGGGTTTCTATATTTTCTATTAATTTATTTGCTACATCACTTGCTTGACTTCTGTCAGGATCCAATACAAAAACAGGAACACCTTCTATTGCAGCTACTACTCCCGGACTGCTATTATAACTTATAACAGCATGAGCGTGTTTTAAATCTAATAATAGATTGTCACTATTGCTCGGCGCTACTGATTTTAATCTATATCTAACTAATGATCTAATGTGTTGAATTCTACTTTTATCTCCTGGGTGAAATCTTACAATAATGGGTCTATCAGAAAACTTACGTATTTGTTGAATTGTTTTAACTAACCACGGCATTAACTGTTGCCCATCCATGCTCCATCCACCGTCTCTTTGACAGCATATTAAAATATATTTGCCAGTTTTTTGTACTGGCCTTAAATGTATTCCTAAATCCTTTTTTAATTTATCCCATCTTAGAGGATCTGCATTTTGATTACAATATTCTCCCGTATTAGGAAATACACCGTCAAAGCTATACCGTAAATATTTTCTTGAATTTTTAGGATCGTAAGACAAAAATAAATTACTATCAACAATAATACTACGTTTGCCTTCGACTTGTTGTTTTTCAAAAACCCTTTTCCTTAAATCAAGATGTGGCATTCTTTTGCTACCGGGATGTACAAATCCTTGTACTACAGCTACATCGCAATCTACAGGAGTATAGTCACATACAATTTCACCTCTATCGCCGGCTGCCCATACTCCTTCGATAAAATTTACAATAATTTGAGGCTTTTCTGGATTTGTATTTCCAGGAGGTATACCCATTAAATAAGACGCAACTTTCATAATCTTTTCCCTTGCAAAATTTTCCAAGCTGTGCCGTCTTCCATTTCGCTCTGTGTAAACTGTGAATAAGACAAGTGTTTTAAAAATGCATACATTTCGTCTTTAGATGGTATACGAGGATTGTCAACATTTTTAAGATCTGTTTCACATATTAGTTGTGCAGCATTTGGTCCTAGTGTAATGGCCGGCTTACCCTCCATTAATGCTTCGGTGGCTGCGATACTGTTGTAAGTAATCAAACAATGAACATCGTCTTGTAAAGCATCTTGAATTGTCTTTGTAGTAATACGCTCTCTTCTAATAGGTTTCATTCTAATTTCAATAGGACGGTCAGTTAGCTCTTTTAGTTCTTTGACTAAATTTTGAGTCCATATATCTGCTGTAGGTTGGTTAAACATATTCATTACTTTATTGCTCGGAGGACATATTAATATTTTTTTACCAGGAGTAAATGGCTTATAGATATCTTTCCATTCGCCTAGTTGAATGTTTAACCTATTGTCACTTCTTGGTATTATATCTTCCATATTTTGAAGAGCGTTGTAAGTAATACGATGCCATATTTTATGTTTTGCATTTCCAAAATATCCTGTATCTACAGCATAAAAAGACCTACCAGTTGCCCAACATTTTTTGATAGCTTTTTGACTGCCGCCACCTAATCCTCTAATTACTAAAGTACTGTCTGTATTTTCTTCAGCATCCCATGTTGATTCCTCGCCACTTATGCCTTTTATAAAACTTCGCAAATAAGGATCATAATCGTGGCCCTTTTTTTCAAAATTTGCGCCACTAGTATCTATTGCTGCTACCTTACCCATTCATCATTTCCTGTAGTTCATGTTTCCATAATTCGTTAAATTCGCAGTCCCTATAGTTCTCAAACCACGGACCGCCCTCTGTGTAGTGTATTAGTTTAGGTGTTTCGATATCATCATACACACCTACTAAGTAGTTCCATGTATGGTCTAGTTCGCCAATTTCGCTATCATCTAACCAACTAAATCTATGAAGGTATGCTCCATTAATTTCTAAACTATTTACAAGATCTTGATCTAGCATTTTATTACTAGGATGCGCACAATTAAACAGCACAACACTTGACCAGTTCTTACGTGGATAGATTGTTTGCTTTTGTCCATCCATCTTCATGCCTTCTTTGGGTGTGTAATCATGTTGCACACACATAACAGCATACTTGTCGTCTGCTTGATCAAACAGTTCTTTAATGTCTGTAGTAAGGATCATATCGCAATCCATAAACACTGCCCAACCTTTAAAGTTAGCAAGCTCTGGTACAAGGAAGCGTGTAAATGTAAATTCAGTTGATGCTAGTTTGTCTTCTGGACGTTTGTACCACCCTGCTTGTCGTAGTTCTTTTTGTATTAGCGGGCGCACATTTGCATCGGGTTGGTGTTTTAGTATACTGTGCTTACACACTTGGTAAGCCATATCTTCTCTTGGGTCATATCCTACAAATACTTTCATTATTCTCTTCTTTCAATGTCTTCTTCTATGCACTCACTGCCCCATTGTATCTCAAGGATGTGTGCGTTTTCTGTTTCAGGATTGCTTGGCTTATGCCAAACTTCTTTACCAATTTCATATGGCATTCCGTGCGGTTTTAAATTTACTGTGTCTACAACACCATTCCATTCTGTTGTCATAGCAACTACACCTTCTAAAACTATCCATTGTTCAGAACGTTTAAAATGTTTTTGATCACTTAAAGACTTGCCTGGATAAATTACAAGTTCTTTAACTTTATAACCTTGTTCAGGTTTATGATCTAGTACACGCCAATAACCCCAGTCACGTTCTGTTTTTTGTGTTTTCCACTCGTCTAATATCCAACTACTACTATTAGCTTTATTCTTGCCGCCAACACCAAACGCAAAATCTACATAAGGCATACTACCATATGTTTTATATTCTGGTGTTGTAGTATTAGTCCTATCGCCACCGTTAGCAAATATTACTTTACTGCCTGATCCGTGTGTACTTAGTGTTTGAAAAATTGCTTGGCATGCGCTATCATCGCTGTCGTCAAAACCAATAACTTCGTCTACTACTTTTAACTCTTTTACAATTGCTGCACGTTCTTCAAAAGGCATAAACGGTCTACCTTTTTTACGTGTTAGCCATTCATCTGAATTCAACGCTACTACTAGCTTTGAACCTAATTTTTTTGCTTCTTTAAAATAGGCTATGTGCCCTGAGTGTAAGGGATCAAAGCCGCCACTAACTAATACAACATTGCTCATACTGATATTTATGTACGCAGTTAACATATAAATACTTTTATGAGCTACATTATAAATTCACCAAGTAAAGTTTTGTTTATACATATTCCAAAAACAGCAGGTAATGCTATTATGACGCTTGCTAATGAGTTATACGGTACAACTATAATAAAGAATAATAGAACAAAAAATACAAATTTTCATAGTACTTTACAAGATGCCGAAAGTTATGTCCAAAACACAGACAATTTTTATTCATTTACTGTTGTTAGAAATCCTTGGTCAAGAATATCGAGTTGGTATTTTTTTAGGAAAAGTATTCTTGCTAAGGCTCTAAAAAATCCTATTAAACAGGCAAAAAAAGTAGCACGTACTCATAGTGAAATACAACAAGAATATTCTCTAATGGAAACTAATTTTGATGATTGGCTATATAATTATCTAGATCAACCTTGGGATTACACATGGTTTAGTTTGGCAATTAATCAATCGCATTGGTTGCAAAGTAATAAATTACAGATAGATAAGATTATTAAATATGAAGAACTAGCTGACGGATTTCAAAGTATTCCTATTTTTACTGGTCAGAAACTAAATGTAACAAATAGAAGTAAAAGCTCAACTATACCATACCAAAATCTATATTCAGACAAAAGCAAAAAGTTTGTAGAGAAAAGATATCAAGAAGATATAGATAACTTTAAATATACCTTTTAAGCAGGAATATACACTCGCTCTTCCTCGTAAGTTACTTTAAGTTTATAGTTACAAGACTGCATTAGTTGTTCAATGTCATCTAATGTATAATTGAAACGTGTTGAACATTTTTCAAAAAATTCTATACAGACAGTAGGTCTACATTTTTTAATTGTTTTAATTGCACCTTGTAATGCAAATAATTCGTAACCTTCTATATCTAAATGTATAAGATCACATACTTCTAAATTTAAATCGTCAATTAAAAGTGTAGGTATAACGCCAGAGCCGTTAACAAAATTTTTACCTCGATTCTTTGCTTTAATTTTTAATGCAACTAAGTCTCGACTGTTACCTAAACATGACTGGTATTTAAATACATTAGGCGAAGTTACATTTAAATTTAAACAATAAAAGTTTACAGGCTCGGGTTCGAAAGTATATACTGTATCAAAAAGCTCTGCGTATTGTTTTACATAATAGCCCATATTGCCGCCTGCTTGAACACATACACGTTTTTGATTTGCATGTTTAGATATAAGTTGCGGCAAGTCTGGATGAGATTGCATATATGACCAACAGTTTGTGTCACTAATAGGCCAAATCCACCCTTTCCTATTTTCTGTTAATTCTTTCATATCTGCTTACTCCAATAACTCAGGATTTCCTGTTAAACTAGTTGTTTTTATATTTGTGCCTTCTGAATAAAAAGGATGTAGTCTTGCTACTGTAGGAATAGTAGTCCAAGTATCTAATACTTCGTCACCTATTTGCTGATCAGCAGGCCTGTGTCCTTTTTTGTTTTCGTTTTTATGAATAAAATCAAGTAATTTTTTTGCACCCGAAGGTTGTAAAATATACGAATATGCTCCCTTGAAATAATTTCCAGTTCCGATTTTATGGATTGCTTTTGGAGACTTGTTTATATATTTTTCAATTTTAAAATCTAATGTTGATTCTTTTTCTATAATTTGATTATATTCACTACTAAAGGGATCGTTTCTGTCTAACTTTAAAACATCTGTAAATTGATTACAAATGTTTGTAGGTATGTCTCTAATTATATAACCGTCGTGTTCTAGTATAAGGTAAGGTTCTTGCTGTAGCCAACAATTTTGCCATAGATAGTAATGACTAAAGAAGCATCCTAAAACACCTATTCGACCTTTTTTAAGATTTTTTTTAGGTCTCGGAACATCAGTAAGATCGTAATGTTTGTCTACGTCTAAGCCGTTGATGCCTTCAAAATATTCTGCCGCAATGCCAAACTTTGCAGCCTGTTGCTTACATTGCTCAGCCATGTTACATGAATGCTCGTTAGTTGATAGTCTTATGATCCATGTTTTAAACTGATGCATCTTCCATGCCCGCTACTCTGAGCTTAACTACGTTTGTAATTTGCCATTGCTTTTGATCAAGAGCTTTGAGTACACCTAGCCACTTGTTACGCATTAGTGCAAACTCGTTGATAATCTTTTCATAGTCAACAACGTCTGCCTCACCGTCTACGTATTTTTCAACGTCCCGGCTTGACAGAGCTCGTTGATAGTTTTCGAGATATTTTTTAAAAAATGAGCTACGCAATCTACGTAGCTCAATATTTAAATAGTTGAGTATAGCCTCAATCTCTTGTAGTTGATTAAAACGATGTTCAACAATACCTGGCATTGCCGCCGCACTTTTTTCAACATTTCCTACAAGTTTACATTCCGCACGAGCTTGTACTAACTCTGTTTCAAAATATTGTATTGCACCAGGTATTTTGCCTACATCACGAGATATCTCGCTATACCAACCCATTACTCATCCCATTCTTCGTTGTTGTCGAAATCGTCATCGTCATCATCAAGATAGTAACTAATTGCTTCGTCGAGATATTGATCATGGCCTGCACTTTCTTTAAGTGTTTCATCTGAAACACCATAGTCTGCAAGTAAATCAACAAATTTTTCTGCAATTACTTCAATCTGTTTTTTGTCTAGATATTCTTTGAATAGTGTCCAAATATCACATATTTGAGATGTATCCATTTATGTTTATTCCTCAAGTAATTCTAGGTCAGTTGCTTCTTCCTCAACTTCCGCGGTATTTACCACTTGTGACTCTTTTACTAAGAAATCTGACATAACCTTATCAAGATTTTCACCAATCCACTTTTTACGATAGTCAAGAATTTCTTCACCTTCAAGTGTAGTGTACGCAAGTCTATTACCTTGCTTCTTGATAATGTCTTTTGCTTCAAATAATTCAAGCAAACCACTATACGGATTCATACCTGTTGAGTATGGAATCTTTACTTGTACACCTTCAAACGGTTTTGCGTAACGTGTCTTCATAACCTTACAGCCAGCACGGATACCCATAACTTGACTGATCTTGTTACCATCTTCGTCTTCTTTCAGCTTCATCTTTTTCATTGCAACAACAATACTTGATGCATAGATAAAGCCACTACCGCCACTAATCTTATCATCTGGATCAAACATATCCTGTGATGCATACGTATGATTAGTACATACTAAGCCTACGTTAAGCGAACCAATCATGTTAACTGTGTTACGAACAAGTGATGTTAACTGCTTGGGTTTACGACCCATATCACCTTTCATGTCACCTTTGTTAAACTGATCAATATCAGTAGGTGTTAGCAACATACCTAAACTATCAACTACAAACAATACTTTAGGACGATCTTCTTCATCCATTGTTTTGTAGTCTGTAATAAATGTTGACAGTGTTTTAGCAACATCATCAATCATTGACATATTCAATTTAAGTAGTTTTTCTTCTGATGTGTCTACATCTAGTGCATGTAGCCAACTTTCATCAAGGGCATTCTCTGAGTCAATTAGAACTACAAAGATACCTTGATCTTGTGCTGCCTTTACAATGTTACCTGAACAGATATATGATTTACCTGCGCCAGATTCACCTGCAAACACAGTTACCTTACCAAGCGGAACACCCTTGTGAAAGTCACCACTAATAAGATAGTTTAGCGCATAGTTACCTGTGCTGATCCAGTCTTTAGGATCGTTGAATCCACTACTCATGCCTGAAATGGATTTTGTTAAGTCCTTACGAAACTTAGTTGGGTCGAATGATTTGTTCGCCATATTAATCTCCTAATCTAAAAAGCGTATAATAATAAAAGGGTTGCTTTTGAATAATGCAACCCTTTTAAGTTGCTATTAAGCCTGACGTGAACGGATCATTGCAAGAATGTCCTGTGCGCCACCGCCTTCTGCCGGAGCTGCTTCAGCTGTTGGTTCTGGAGCAGGTGCTGGCTCTGCTGCTGGAGCAGGTGCTGGCGCTGGAGTTGGTGCTGTTTGGCTTGTTGCTGTACCATTAGATGATGCCACATTAGGATCACCAGTACGTGCTTGCATACCTGCAGGACGGAAGTAATTACTCCAACGTTCTGCATCATATGCTTCACCGTCTACTGACGCTTCAAACATTTCTTGCATTACTTTGATAGCAGTTGCGTCTGGCTTCTTAGGAAGGAAGTCACTTAGATTAAATAATCCGTGGGCGTTTACAGCATTCATCTCTTCATCGCCTAATGGACGCTCTCTACGTGCCCAATTACTTGTGCCGTAGTCTGCATAACCGCCTTTTGATGTTTTGTTAAGACGGAAGTCTACACCAGCAGTATAATCTGTTGGCAATTCTTCCATGTCTGGATCCATTAATGCTGCCTTAATGATCTGGAAGATTTGTGGACCAATGATAAAGCGTCTAATTGGATTTTCAGGTGCTTGATCGTCTGCTAACGGATTATCTGTAACAAATCCTTGGAAGATGTATGAACGCTTCTTCCAATACTTACGACCCATGTCTTCTAAACTTGGGTCTTTAAACCAACCACGTACTTCTTGTAGGATTGAACAGCTATCACCATACATTTCCATACACGGTACTTGTACTTGTACTGGACGTGAATCAGTTTCACCTTTAATACCTGCAAAAGGAAGTTTGATCATTAAACGTTCTTTCCAAAAGAAAGTGTTGTCTTGATCGCCATCAGGAAGGAAACGCATCGTTGCTGATTCGCCTTCTTTAATATTCCAAAATGGGTAAATTGGGTTTGGACCGCTTGGGCCGTTTGAACCACCTGATGCACGGTTCTCTTGTTCTTTGAGCTTCGCTCGAATTTCTGCTAATGATGCCATAGTGCCTTTTCTCCTATAATGTATGCCTATGTTAGAACAATATTATTACTGCTCTTAGTGCCTAATTTGTGTAGCACATACTATATACTACACTCTATTATTTATCTTGTCAAGTATTTTATGACAAATTAAATCTTTGTTTTATTTCTTCAACGTATTTTACTGTCCAAAAGGGTTCGTCGTATGCTTCTCTAAGTGCTTGTGCAAGTTCTTCATTAGATAACTCTAAGCCGCCTATTTTCATTTCCTGCCAAACTAGTTTTGATACTTTTTCCACATCGTAATACTCAGTATCCTCTGGTACCAATTGTAAAGCTCTTGCTACTAATTCTTCTTTTGTTGTAATAGCCATTATGATCTCCTTATAAATTAACGTAGACCTGCTAACTCTCTCATTCTATCGTTATCGTCGTTTATTTCGTGTGCTGTGCCTTTACTCATCTTTACAGGATGCATTTTGCCTGATCCTTTAGGATATTCAAACTCTGACTGATGTGCTCTAGCCGCTGCTGCTGCTGCCTGTGTAAAGTTTTCGTCTACTTCATCTTCCATTTGCTGTGGCTGTGTGCGCATTTGCCACTCGTCAAACTTTGCTGTTATTTGTTCAATAAATGCCTTAGCAGGTTCTATGAACTGCTCGCCGTAATCTTTTTCTACCATTGTTAATACTGCTGTTTCGCCTTTTGGAAATTGCCCATTTTCTCTATCAAAGTATGATAGGATGAACTCACCTAATGGAGTCTTTTGTTCTTTTTCTTCAGTACCGTCATCTTTACTTAATTGGCCTTTGTTATTAATTTTGACATCCATTGTATCGTCGTCTTCTTTTTTGTTTCTATCAAAGTCTGTTGTATATAGATATTCTATTACAGGATACAGTGTGTTTACAATAGCATTACCAAAGCGAGCATTTTTTCCTGATCCTGGCTTAGTTTCTAATTTCTTTGCTTCGCCACGTAGTTTCATCATTGCGTCAATTGCTGCTTTAGCATTTTTGTCTAGTCCGCTAAATCCATTTGTTCTTGCTTCAATAAATGAATATACATCCCATACATCACTTACGTACTGATTTGCTAAGTTGCCTTGATCGTCATCTTGTCCACGTTCAATCTTTTTACCCATACCGCGTAGTGCGCCTAGTACTTCAACAGCGTCTTTGCTTGTGTTAATGTATGCTTCTTCAAGATCGTTCTCTTCTATAGAGGCAGTTTGCATTTCGTCATCGTCTTTACTTTTGAGCATGTCAATTACTTTTTTGCCACCGTATAATAATGCAACTACTGCTAGTGCAGGTAGTGCGTATTTTGCTGCCATTGCTGCAACTTGTTTAACTGCATTACCGCCTAAAAATGCTGAAATCTCACCCTG
>Ga0228631_1001735_pt1 | contig 10484 bp, 8 predicted proteins | sample 39DmetaG_FD_183049 | JGI IMG/M metagenome (GOLD analysis project Ga0228631, IMG submission 183049) | Seawater microbial communities from Monterey Bay, California, United States - 39D | ecosystem: Environmental > Aquatic > Marine > Coastal | place: USA: California | collected 2016-09-28
CAGAAAGCTTGACACACTGCGACAAAAGGGGAGATTTCAATGCCACCTGTTAAAGCCGCTATTTGCCATGAATTCGGAACAGATTTAACGCTTGAAACGATCGAGCTGCGCGCGCCCGTGAAGGGCGAAATAGAAGTTACATTGGGCGCTGTGGCGATCTGTCATTCTGATATATCATATATTGACGGAGCTTGGGGGGGGACGCTGCCGGCGGTCTATGGGCATGAGGCGGCGGGCATTGTTTCGGGTTTGGGGGATGGCATATCAGGCTTTGCCATTGGCGATCATGTTGTCGTAACGCTGATCCGAGCCTGTGGGCATTGTGGGAATTGCAGCACCGGGGCGCCCACAGTTTGCGAAACCCGGTATGATGGCGATCATGGCCCGATCAAAACAGCCAAGGGCGGTAAGCTACATCAAGGCATGGCCTGCGGCGCATTTGCTGAAAAAGTAGTGATAGATCAAAGCCAAGCCGTAAAAATCGCAGATAATTTAGCGTTTGATGTGGCCGCGTTATTAAGCTGTGGGGTGATCACCGGAATTGGTGCGGTGGTCAATGCGGCGCAGTTACGCCCCGGCCAAGATGCCGTGATCATTGGCGCCGGCGGGGTCGGCCTGAATGCGATTCAAGGGGCGAAATTGGCTGGCGCGCGCCGCATCGTTGCCGTTGATATGAACCCAGAAAAATTGGACATCGCGCGTGAATTTGGCGCAACTGATGTGGTATTGGCCAGCGAGGCAAAGCCCTGGCAAAGCGTTAAAAAGGCGCTAGGACGGGGCGTCGATGCGGTCTTTGTGACTGTGGGCATCGGCGCAGTTTATGACACGGCGGCCCGTTATCTTGCCTATGGCGGCAAAGTGATCATGGTCGGCATGCCACAAAATGGCGATAGCTCAACCTTTGAACCGGTGAAAATGGCGGCTGTCAACCAAGGCATGATCGGCTCAAAAATGGGCAATGTGGTGATCCGTCGTGACATCCCGTGGATGGTCGATCTATACCATCAAGGCCGCTTAAAGCTTGACGAATTGATCTCTGGGCGATTTCGCTTTGAGCAGATCAATGAGGCCATCGCTGACACCAAAACCGGCGCAGCGCGGCGCAATGTGATTGTCTTTGATATTGAGGGCTGAAGATGAAGCTTACCGATCTTGATATTATCGTCACCGCGCCGCCAGCCCCGGGATGGGGGGGGCGCTATTGGATTTTGATCAAGCTTACCACCGATACGGGCTTGGTCGGCTGGGGGGAATCCTATGCCTCGAGCGTGGGCCCGACTGCCATGCAGGCCGTCATTCAAGATGTTTTTGAACGGCATTTTTTTAATCAGAACCCCGAAAACATTGAAGCTTTGTTTCGAAAAACCTATTCTTCAGGCTTCACTCAACGCCCCGATCTAACTGTCATGGGGGCGTTTTCGGGTTTGGAAATCGCCTGTTGGGATATTTTAGGCAAACAACGTGATCGCCCCGTCTGGGCCTTATTGGGGGGCTTGGTTAATAAAAAACTGCGCGCTTATAGCTATCTTTACCCGTTACAGCACCATCCAGAGGATGCCTTTTGGAGCGATGCCGATATGGCTGCCGAAAGCGCCGCGGCTTTGGTAGATCGCGGTTATACCGCCGTTAAATTTGACCCCGCCGGCCCCTATACCCAGTTTGGGGGGCATATGCCTTCACAATCTGACATATCCCGGTCTGTTGCGTTTTGTGAAAAAATTCGCGCCGCTGTTGGGGATAAGGCAGATTTGCTGTTTGGAACGCATGGTCAATTTTCCACCGCGGGGGCAATTCGACTGGGAAAGGCCTTGGAAAGGTTTTCACCCATGTGGTTTGAAGAGCCTATTCCACCCGACAATCTGCTTGAATTTGCAAAAGTTGCAGCGGCGCTGCGCATACCGATCGCAACCGGAGAACGGCTGACCACAAAGGCCGAATTTGCCACCCTTCTCAGAACCGCAGGCGCTGCCATCATGCAACCGGCGCTGGGGCGCGCTGGGGGTATTTGGGAAATGAAAAAAATGGCAGCTATTGCCGAAACCTTCAACGCTCAGGTCGCGCCCCATCTTTACGCAGGCCCGATTGAATGGGCCGCGAATATTCACTTGGGCGTTTCCATTCCAAATTTCTTGATCGCTGAAACGATCGAAACCGAGTTTCATAAATCCTTGATTTCATCCAGCATCATTGTCGAAAACGGATATATTGCAGCGCCATCCCAATCTGGCTTGGGGATCGAGGTGAATGAAACCTTGGCGCGGGCGCACCCCTATACCGGTACCAAGCTGCATCTGGAAATGAGCCCTTTGCCCAATGCCTATCGGAGTCAGTGACTGCGCATAGGCGCGGCGCCTCCTTGGGGCGGGGCTATGACCACAGTGCTCCAAAGCGCATCAAGGCGTTTTATCTGCTTGATATCAAAGCGCTCCAACTCTTCCCAATAACGCCCCGACTTGACATAATAGGCCAGCTCTTGCTCGCGGGCGAGCGCATACGCTTTTTGCACTTTATCAATCTTAAAGGGTTTCGGACGCGGCTCTGATAGGCTGCGCCGGGGTGCGATCAAACGGCTTGTCTCTTTTGACAGGTTGCTGATTTCACAGCCCTGCGCAAGCGCAAGCGCATAAAGCCGCGCGGCTTTTGCCTCAAGCGAGATCAGCGTGATATCCTCGCGCAAAGGGTCGGCCGTACCGGTGCCATAGAAATGCGTCTTGCTGGTTTTGGGATAAGACATATCACATCCCAAAAAAACGATTTCCCGCGGGTTGTAATGTCCCAAAACCCAATAGGCGGTGGTGAATGCCATGGTTGCACCAGCATAAACAAACCCACCATATTGATTTTGTACAGGAACAAACTCAGCCTCGCCAATCAAGCGTTGCCGTGGCTTTAAATTTGTCGGCTGCCGCTCGGGCGGAAAATCATAGGGAAAGACAAGGTCATCCCAATCCGGGCGCACCTGCCACGCGTTGTTGATCACCACAAGCTTATCAAACGGGTGCTCCGGCCAGTCTCTTGCCGCCATCACATTTGGACCAGAGCCAAGAATCCCAACAGACGGGCGGTGTTCTTCTAACATTACAAAGCCCCTCTATCCGCTACCATTCGCGTAACCAGCTCAGGCGCAACGCCTTTTTATCAAGCCCCATAAAAGCCCATTTCAAAAGCAATTCAGCGCTGGCCGCTGCTCTATGCGCGGCTCCACGTATTGGCAAATCCGCCCAGCACAGCCGTAATCTCGCCATCGCTGGCCTCGCTGGCAACGCATGCGATCAATCCAAGTTGCTTATCATCTCGCACCTCAACCACCGAAGCCTGTAGGCCCGAATCACTCAACGCTGCATTAAAGGTTCGTGTGATCGCGCGCTTGCGCAGATCAGGTTTAAAGACTTTGCCCACAGCAGTTTTTGGAAGCTCGTCCAAAATCTCAACATATTTTGGATGCGCGGCCCGCTCTGGCACATGCTCTTCGCAAAATGCCTTCAATTCATCGGGCGTCACCTCACCATCGGCCACCAATTCAACATAAACGCAGGGCAATTCCCCTGAATGCGCATCAGGTTGTCCAATCGCTCCTGCAAAGGCAACGCTGGCATGGCCCAAAAGCGCTTCTTCAATTTGCGCAGGATCTATATTATGCCCCCCACGTATAATCAGATCTTTGGCGCGGCCTGTAATCCACAGATATCCATCCTCGTCCAAGCGACCCAGATCACCAGTTCTTAAAAACGTATCTTCGTAATAAAGATCTACGTTCTTCGCCGCTTCGGTATAGGTGTTGCCAGGCCACACCCCGGGGTTGGAAACGCAAATTTCACCAATTTCATTGGCCGCACATTCGACCAACTCACCTGCGCTGGAATTCACGATTTTAACAGTTGTATACGGCAAGCGCACCCCAACTGATCCAACCTTTTTTAGGCCATCGGTGGGGTTACAAGAAACCAGAGCGGTAACCTCGGTCAAGCCATACCCCTCAATTATGTTTACATTGCTTGCGCTTTCAAATCGTTTAAACAGTTCTAAAGGCAAGGGCGACGACCCAGAAAATGCATTTTTTACCGTTGATATATCTGCATCGACTGGACGCTGCATCAAGGCGGCTGCCGCTGTTGGAACCGTAATTATATATTTGATCTTCCAACGCTCGACCAATTTCCAAAAATTATCAAATACGCCCTCACCGCGATACCCCGCCGGCGTTGGGAAAATGACATGTGCACCGGAATGAAGCGCTGACATCAAAATTATATGACAGGCAAAGACATGAAATAAAGGCAGTGGACAAATGACGTTATCATCCACCGTGAAGCTTAACACACCTCCGAGCCAGCCATTATAAATCATCCCCGAATAGGTATGCTGCGCAACTTTGGGCATGCCCGTGGTGCCACCCGTGTGAAACAGCGCCGCCACTCGGTCTTTTTGAATATCTTCGAAAGTTAAGGTTGTGGCATGCTGCGATAGTTTTTCGTTAAAATCCATCACCTCAGCATTATGCGAGATGGGGTTTTTGGGTCGAAGCAACGGCACCAACCATTTTTTAGGAGGCGTCAAATAGCGGTTGAGATCAATTTCTAACACCGTTTTCACATTCGGTGCCTGTGCAACAGCCGCGGCTGTTTTTTGCCCAACATCGGTTTTGGGAAACGCCTTCAGGGTCACCACAACTTTGGCATTGGTTTCGCGCAAAATTGAAGAAATTTGATCCACATTCAGCAAGGGGTTGATCGGGTTTACCACCCCCGCCACGGCCCCGCCCAAAATGGTAAGCGCAGTTTCATTACAATTGGGCAATACAAAGGCCACCACATCTTCAGGCCCAACACCCAGGGCCCTGAACATATTTGCCGCCTGCGCGGTTTTCTGCTGCAAGCTACGCCAGTTCAGGGTTTCCGCTTTATCCTGCGGGCCCGATAGCAACTGATAGCTGATCGCCGGGCGCTCGGGAAATTTATCAGCGGTTTCGCTCAACAGACCGAAGAGCGTTTTGGCCACATCTCTTTGTTCCCAAGACATTTCTTTTTCAAGCGCCAGTGTGTCTTCGATCGAAGCAAAGCCCATAAAATTCTCCCAATTTTATATATTTTTATCCCAGACAACTTTGCGGGAAGCGCGCTGGTTTTTCAAGAACTATAAGCTTTATACCTCAGTTTCTAAAACTGCCCCATCGGTGAATTGCAATTTTGCAAGCCTGGCGTAAAGCCCCCCTTGGCCCACCAGATCGTCATGCGTGCCGGTTGCAACCACGCCGCCTTGATCCAATACAAGAATGCGGTCTGCTTTCTTCACGGTAGCCAAACGATGCGCCACAATCAGGGTCGTGCGGTCGCGGGCCAATTCATCCACCGCCAATTGCACTGCCCGTTCGCTTTCCGCATCCAGCGCGCTTGTGGCTTCATCCAGCAAAAGCACAGGGGCATCGCGTAAAATTGCACGCGCAATCGCAATCCGTTGCTTTTGCCCACCCGAAAGCAAAACCCCGCGCTCTCCCACATAAGTGTCAAAACCTTGCGGTAATTTTTTTATAAACTCGGCTGCAGCAGCGGCTTGAGCAGCTTTCAAAACCTCTTCATCGGTAGCATCTGGGCGACCAAATCGAATATTATCGCGCACCGAGGCGGCAAAAATAACAGGGTCTTGCGGCACCACGGCCATACGCTTGCGAAATGCGCTGCGGGTCAAATCGCTTAGGTTGATACCATCGAATAAGATCGCCCCATTTTGTGGATCAAAAAAGCGCAGTAGCAATTGAATAATGGTCGACTTCCCGGCCCCAGAGGGGCCTACAAGCGCCACCGTTTCGCCCGGTTCCACCTCAAACGAGATATCCTTTAAAATCTGCGTTTCCGGCCGCATTGGATAGCGAAAAGAGACGTTTTGAAAACTTAATTTGCCCTTCGCATTCGCCGGAAGCGCCGTTGGAGACACAGGGTCCAACACGTGATCCTGCGATGACAAAAGCTCGACAAGTCGCTCTGTTGCGCCAGCGGCGCGCTGCAACTCGCTCCAAATCTCAGAAAGCGCGGCAACTGATCCCGCCACCATGATCGCGTAGATCAAAAACTGGATCAACGTGCCAGGGCTGATCAGATCGCTTCTTACGTCGCGGGCCCCAATCCACAAAACGCCGACGACTCCCGAAAATACCAGAAAAATGACAATCATCGTCATTAAAGCGCGCGTATTCACTCTTTGAATTGCAACCAAATAACTTTTTTCGGTGACATCCGCGAAATCGGCTTGGGTTTGCGCTTCATGGGTAAAGGCTTGAACAGTTTGTACGGCGCCAAGCGATTCCGACGCGGTGCCCGAGCTGGCGGCGATCCAATCTTGATTGAGCTTGCTGAAGCGGCGCACACGCCGGCCAAGCGTTAAAATCGGAATGACCACGGCAGGCACGATCAACAACACCAACCCCGTCAGCTTCACCGAGGTGAGAAACATCAACGCCAAACCCCCGATAAAGATCAGCAAATTGCGCAAAGCGATTGAAATCGATGAGCCTAAGACCGATAGGATTAGGGTCGTATCGGTTGTGATGCGGCTCAGCACCTCTCCGGTAAGTATGTTGTCAAAAAAAGACGGGCTCATCATGATCACGCGATCAAAGACTGCCCGCCGGATATCTGCCACAACCCGCTCGCCAAGGCGCGTGACCAAGGAATAGCGCAGCGCGGTTCCCAAGGCCAAAAGGGCCGCGATGCCAAGCGCCGCCGCAAAATATTTATCCAATGTGGAATCGTCTGGAATACCGAAATTATCCACCACCCGACGCACTGCCAGTGGCAAGGTTAACGACACGCCTGCGGTCAGAATAAGCGCCAGAAATGCAGCGCCCATCAAAGCTTTATAGGGCAACAGAAAAGGTAATAAACCCTGCAATGCTGACAGTTTTTTTGATTTAGAGCGTTCTGTTTCGGCGAATTGGGGCGCGGTCTCTGCTGCCATGTGGTGGTATCCTAAAGTTGCTTGAGCCTTGTAAAGCCGTAAGGCTGGGATAAGGTCAAGCAAAACTAAAGCCAGCGCGGCTGTAACTGCATTTTCTTCCAATCTTGGACACGGCTACCCCATGCGGCCAAAGCGCCTAAGCGCTGTGGTCACCACACCCCAAAACTATCAAAGACGACATGAGCCTCGTTGAACTCTGACAGATCAAGCCCGCTTAGAAGAATGCCACGCCCGGCAAAATCGATCCAAAGATCCTGATCATGCGCTTGCATATTCAGGTTTTCAAACCCCGCTTGAGCGGCTTTGCCATTGCGGGTCAGAAAGCAAAGCTGGTCAAAATTTGGATCAAAATCCTTTACAATATCAACCTCATTGCCCGATGGGGGTGCGAAAACAAAGCAATCTCGACCAGCGCCGCCAACAAGATAATCCTGCCCTTCGCCCCCAAAAAGAATATCTTCTCCCGCGCCGCCAAACAAACGATCATAACCAGACCCACCTGATAAAAGATCATCTCCGCCGCCTGCTAATAAAATATCGTGCCCGCTCAAGCCCAGCAATGCATCAGCGCCCTCATTGCCGGCCACCGTAACGCCGGAATGGGCCCCGACCAAAGGCAGCTGATGCGCAGGGGTTACGGGCGTGTCCCAGTTGGAGCTTAACGAAAAGACCTCAAAAACGGTTTGCATAAACGAAGCGCCGCTTGCTTCTGCCTCAAGCGCCGATAAAATCTTGGGCAAAGCTGCAGCCTCTGAAGATGGTAGCGGAAACACGGTATCCGGCTGCGGCGCCGCAAGCGTCACGCCGGGCTTTAACGCCGGATCCGCGGGTGCGGGCTCACTGATGAGCCTTTCAGCCAATTCAACCTCAAAATGTGATGCAAACTGAACGTCGATGCTTTGAAGATCGGCGCGCTCTAAGATCTGCCCTGCTACGGTCTTTAATGTAAGGGTTTCATCCCCATGACTGAGCCGCGCGCCATCAACCAGCGCGTCAAAATCCAGTTGATCTACGCTGTACAGGTCTGGCCAAAATGATAAATCTAATTGATCTGCCCAAGGATCAAAATCGACGATCACGTCATGCGCGGCGTCTGCCCTCATCACGAAGCGGTCAGCACCCGCCCCCCCCGATAATGACTGGGTATGAGCTGCATCAATCAAAATATCTGCGCCCGCGCCGCCGTAAAGATATCGATCATTGGCGCTGGCAATCAAAAGATTATGATCCTGATCCCCCTGAATGCCCTCTAATTTTCGCTGCCCCAGTTCAAGTTGAAAAGGCCAATACCCGCTTGATCAGAGGACCGGCTTAACAACAGAATCTCAGACCCATTTTGCACAAACTCCAAGTGCGAAACCGCCCCAATCGCCCCGCCCTCGGCGGAGGACAGGAATGTGCGCTGATGTAACAGAAGACCATCGGGCAAAAGCTCAAACACGCTGAGCCCGTTATCTGCCCCCGACACCGCAACGAAGCCGCGCCCATCAAATTCGGTATAACTCAGCGCTGATGGATTAGAAAACCGCATCATATGATCATCCAACAGGTGATCCACGGGGCGTAAGTGACCATTTTCGGCCACCCGCATGACGGTGACAGAATTTGTACCCTGCGCGGCCACTATCAAAAACCGCGCCCCGTTTAACGAGGCGGCTTCAACTTGCGTGATCCCGGCAATCGGCAAAGATTGCTTGGCACCAATATCTTGTAAGAATGATACGTCTTGGCCCGCTGCGACATGAAAGCTGGAAAGGCCTGCCTCAACCCCTGAGGCAGCATAAATATAATATCCTGAATCGCTGCGAATGGCAGCAAGGTCAACCAGCTTGTCTAAATAGTGGTGGTTTTGATCAGGAAGTGATGCCCAAACCGGGTTTTCATTCTGGCGCGGTTCATCCAATAAAACAAACCCATGTCCGGCGCGGGATCCAAGTGCAAACTGACTGGCATTATCTTCACCCAATTGAAGAATATGCGCACTTTGATTGAATTGCCCGCTCCCAAGGTTATGCCAAAAAAAGCTATTTGAAACACCAGAGCCGCCGTCATGCCGCTGACTGGCGGCCTGCAAATATGCCTCATCTATCCTGTACTGAATGCCTGCGGCGTTAAACTCATGATAGTTCTCTGATTTTAACGCCGTTATTACGCCCGTTTCAGAGGCCCCGTTTTGCAGCGAAAACACAAATTCTTTGGCGTCTTGAAAATCCAACGCGTGCAAATTGCCTTTAACCGGGTCAGCCCAAAATCCAATCGGCCGTTGATCCGGTTCAAATTGCGTTGCCCCAAACGCACCCTTCCAGTGAATATCAATCAACTCCCTACCCCCAAGCGTCCCCACGCATGGTTGTCAGGCTGGAGAAAACCCCCGCAAAAAGGCTTAATGAAACACGGCAGTATTGCGGCACTTGCAAAAAATTAAATTTAACTTGTTACAGCTTCGCGCAAGATGGTGCAGATATCGGGCAGCCAGTAGCGTTTGAAAACCGCCCTCGATATAATATATTATGGTTCTGAATTTCAAAAATCTGAAACGCACGCGGCGCGTGAACGCTGCAAAATGCGGGTGCATTTCGAAAAGCCGAGGGCGGCCCAATCTGCAACTCCGGCTTTAAAGGCCAACCCGCCTGTCAGATCCCATTGCTGCCCAAAAGGGCCAACATGCAATAACCGATTAAGCCTTGGTTAAGGATGCGCGCCGCGCAGAGAGAAGGATTTAACCCGTTATCTGGCACTTTGGGCGTTGATGCTCCTTATTGACTGGCTGAAGTATGTTTGAACACTCGCCCCGCCTGACCCTCCCTTATATACAACCCGCACAAGCCCAAAAACACGTAACGCATAATCAAGCCATTCGCCAAATTGACGGATTAATCCACATGAGCGTCGTTTCGGATGCGCTCAGCATGCCGCCCACAGGGCAGAAAGAGGGTACGTGTTATCTGGTGCCCCCAAACGCCCAAGATGGCTGGCAAGGCTGGGCGCATCACGTCGCGATCTGGCAAGATGCCGCCTGGATGTTCTTGACGCCCAAAACCGGTTGGCGGCTCTTTGTTTCGGATCAGAAAAAACTGATGGTTTATCACGGGTCCGCATGGGTCGTTTTGGCAGATGCCAATCCGCATCACTCCCTTGAAGCGCTTTCGATCCAAGCCACGACCACCGCAACCCAAAGGCTTGCAGTACAATCACACACAATCCTTTGGACCAGCATCAGCCAAAGCGATGACGCGACAGGAGGTATTGTTCATGTCCTGAACAAAAATGCCGCATCGCAAGATAACGGATTGGTGTTTCAAAGTAATTACAAGCCGCATCTGAGCATGGGGTGTTTTGGCTCAAATGATTTTAAGCTCAGCCGTATAGATGAGGCGGGGGCGCATCAAGACAGCCTGACCCTTGACAGCCAGAGCGGAATTTTATCAAGCCCCACATTGCCGCGCTTTGACGCCGTGCTGAATTACGACTATCCGCTCAAGGAGAATGTTTGGCAACGCGTCCCCGTTAACGAAAGCAAATATAATGACCAG
>Ga0228631_1001740_pt1 | contig 10466 bp, 13 predicted proteins | sample 39DmetaG_FD_183049 | JGI IMG/M metagenome (GOLD analysis project Ga0228631, IMG submission 183049) | Seawater microbial communities from Monterey Bay, California, United States - 39D | ecosystem: Environmental > Aquatic > Marine > Coastal | place: USA: California | collected 2016-09-28
TAATTCAATGGCGGTAATGTCGGCATCGGCACAACTAGTCCAACCGATCTATTTACTGTAGGAAATAATGGAACTAATATACCACATGGATCTATAAAAATGGCTATATTAGCACCGGGGGAGGAGGCCGATGCGATATTATATTTTGGAAATCAGTACGGCGCCTCCTCAACTAACGCGAAAAAAACAGCAATCATAGCAGAAGGGGGAGAGGGTTGGAGCAGAAGTAAATTACACTTCTGTTTAAATAGTTCTGAGGCCAACGAAGGCACCCATACTACGACATTAACTGACTCTAGGATGTCAATCGACTATAATGGCAATGTGGGCATCGGTGAAACTTCGCCAAACCAAAAACTTCACGTTTCAGGAACTGCTAGGATTACGGGAGGTATATATGTTGAGGGTGTCATACCAGATTACAATTCCGGCAGTATCTGGAGCCAGCAGGCATATTTCCAACACAGTGGTGGTCATCAGACAACACATTTTGGTAATTGGACAAACGATTGGAGAGTTGGTATGAAAGTAACTAAAACAATTTGGTGTCTCGGTGTCATTGGCGTTTCAAGTGACGAAAGAATTAAAGAAAACATAGCAGAAATTGATGATAGTTATTCACTTCAAAAAGTGCGAGATATAAGTTGTGTTTGGTATAATTACAAAGATAAATTGAGCAGAGGAGATGTTAGAGTAGCCGGATTCATAGCCCAACAAGTGAAAGAACATATACCTGAAGCAGTTTCACTTCAAAATGGTGTAATACCGAACGAAATGAGAAATTTAGAAGATATTTCCTGGAATGGTACAAAAATGAGTTGTGACTTGACCGATGTAAGTGGAGTCAAGTATAGATTTTATGTCAGCAACGATTTAAGTGGAAATGATGAGGAAATTAAAGAAATTGTGGGAAATGAAGATAATTCCTTCACTTTTGATGCTTCTTACAACAATATTTTCTGTTACGGAAAAGAAATCGACAATTTTCACATTTTAGACAAACAAAAGCTGTTTGCTTTAAATTTCTCCGCTACACAGGAAATAGATAGAATACAACAGGCAGAAAAAGCCAAGCTCGAAGCAGCCGAAACAAAACTCGCAGAAGCCGAAACAAATCTCGCAGAAGCCGAAAATAAATTTGACGACATTAATACAAAGTTTTCCACAGCGAACCATGAAATTACCACACTTAAAACACAATTAGCCGCAGTATTAGCACGATTAGATGCTTTAGAAAGCGCATAACTCTATATATTTTAATAGTTTTTTGTAAAAAATATTAAAATATAAAAATATAAAAAAATATAAGTCTATTTCTATATATGTCATTAAATCAATATACAGTAAATATAGTAAATGCTGATGAATTATATGTCCAAGGAAAAAAAATAGAAAATTTAGAAATTGGTACTTTAACAACATATAATCAACAGTATGGTATTGGCATAAGAACAGATGAACCACGACTAACATTAGATATTAATGGAACAGACGCAATGAGAATACCCATCGGAACAACAGCTCAAAGACCATTGACAGCTAACGCTTCCAGGTTTGCCGGTACCACAATCGCTGCTGGGGAGGCAAATAATAGATTAGAAGGATGTATCCGTTACAATTCAACAACGGGTATGTTTGAAGGATGGTCTACAGGAAATGGACAATGGGAAAATTTAGCAAACACTTCAACCCTTAAAATTTTACCAAGTAATGGAAATGTTGGCATTAAAACAACTGGTAACCCAACACAAGCTTTAGAAGTAAATGGTAATTTAAGGCTTAATGGGAATTTAATGATGACAGGAAATCAGAAATTACATATTGGCAGTTTCAATAGTAATACACCTTCCATGTCTGATAGTGCTTGTGTTTACATAGGAGGGCTTCATGATACCACTGGAATGAGATCAACTTTACTAAAAATAGCAGATTATGATAATGACAGTACAAATAGTTCTACCAAAATTGTTCATTTTTATAGCGAAAATAATAAAGATGATTATTATTTTAAAGCTAATCAAAATAATGGTGGATATCATTATTATAGAGGCTATTTAGGTATAGGAGTAGAGCCATCATCTTCATACCGAATTTATGCTAGTGGTAACGCATATATTACAGGTAATTTAGGCCTTGGTGGATACAGTTCTAGTTATAAACTTTACGTTGGTGGAAATTCATATTTTAACGGAAATATTGGAATTAAAGGGTACGATTCCAGTTATGAATTATATGTAAATGGTGAATCAAAATTTACAAAAGGTATTTTAATAGAAGGATCAGATTCAACGGCGGATGCGGCAGCAACAGCTCCCGAATACGACGGCGGTCGCTATGGATTAGAAGTAACAAGTGGGCTTTATTATAATGATACTGAGAGAAGAGATTATTTTGAAGGTAGTTATAGTAGAGGATTAAATTCTGGTACATATGTATATAGGTATTATTGGCTTTATCACACTATATACAAGAGATATACTAATTTTTACACACAAACTTATGGTTCTACAGGTAAAGTCAGTATTAAAACAGCACATGGTATTCATGCTTCAAAATTTATTGTTAATAGTGATGAAAGAATAAAAACAAATATTGAAAATGTTCCCGATAATTTATCATTAGATATTATCAGAAAATTAGAAGCAAAATACTATAATTATATAGATATCGTTAATAGAAGTACAATAAAACAAGTTGGGTTTTTAGCCCAAGATGTAGTTAAGAATATCCCCGAAGCTGTGAGATTCAATAAAGATTTCATTCCTAATGAAATGAGACTAGTATCTAGTCCAGTATGGACAACATTTCATGATTTATCAGGTAATTTAAAATATAAGTTAACTATTTCAGATTTAGAAGACCCATCTGGTAATACAAAATATCGTTTCATTGTTAGTGACGATGCAGATGGAATTAATGAAATCAAAAAAGAAATCCCATCTTTAGAAAATGAACCTAATAGCTTTGTATTTGATAAAAAATGGAATAATATTTTTATATATGGTAAGGAAGTAGAAGATTTCCATGTTCTGGACAAAGCTAAAATTTGGGCTGTAGCTTACTCTGCTTTACAAGAAGTCGATAAAATACAGCAAAGTGAACAAAAAAAATTAAAAGAAGCTGAAAATAAAATAAAAAACTTAGAAAGCCAACTAGCTAGTGTATTATCAAGGTTAGATAATTTGGAAAAAAATTGAATTGCTTTTATTTAATAATATTTAAATTATTAAATAAAAGTATGAACTCTACTATGAAAAAAAAAACATATCGTTTCAAATTTACACCGAATTTTTTAGATATCTTAACTAGATTTTCAATTACTCATCAATATGATACTCCAAAGGATTTTAAAGAAGCTTTTGGTTCGTTCAAAGATAATTTTAAAAACGAAATAGAACGCGAAATGAATGTTCTAAAAGAAAATGGCTACAAAGGCGATGCGATTGATAAAATGTATAAAAGCGCGAGATATTACTTTAAAAATAAAGATTACTCAAAAAAAAATAAAGTAGAAAAAAAGCGAAGAAAATACATTAGCCAAGATAGATATTTTATTTCTACCATTGATGAACACATTGAAGAAAACATCAAATATATGAAACCGTCTGAAGGATTTGAACATTTTAAAGAAAATCTTACCGAAGAATACAAGAATGAACAAGAAAGACTTTCAGAATATCTTACTGATAAATCTGATATTGAACAAAAAATTAAGAAAACATATAAAAATCGCTATTTTACATATCAAAAATATATCAAAGACAGTTAATTATTGAGAATTCATAAATAAATTTTTAAAATTAGAAAAAGATATATCACTTTTTGAATTTTTTTTAATTTCAGGTTTTCTTAACCAGTCAAACTCATTTAATTTTCCCATATATAAATATTTATTTGCTTTTTTGGCAACTACTTTCTTTCTATCTATGATTTCTTCCTTTTGTTTTTTTTCCAGAGAAAGTTTACTTTTAACAAATACACAATCATCATCGAGCTCTTTTTTTAGTGCTTTTTTTTCAGTTATATTTCCTCCTTTTTCCTTTTCTTTTGCTTCTTCGTTTGCATCTTCTTCTGCTTTTTTCTCTGCTTCTTCCTCTGCTTTTTTCTTTGCTTCTTCCTTTTCTTTTTCTTTTTTATCCAACTTATCATGTTGCTCTTTAATATTCTTATGCCTATCTACGTATAAATTTGTACAAAAATTCATAATTACAAATTTTCTAGCGACCGTCTCAAGATAATCATATTTAATATTTTGATTATTACACCAATATTCAAAACCCTCGCGTTCTTGATTATATCTCATAATAACATTTCCGTTTGGTGTTAAATCCATCACTGATGTGTTTTTAGTTACTTCATTATTACGCGATAAATCTTTCTGCATATCATCCAAGCAATATTTGTCCTGATATTTTTTCTTAATTATTTTAACAGGACTGGGCAATGGCTCCAATATATATTTTCCTACAATCCACGAGCTAAGAAAAAATCCTGTAAAATAAATAATATATGTCATTAAAAGTAAATTAGAATAATTATACCACGTTAATGTATTATTAACGGGATTTAAAAAATCTTCTACACATTTTGGGTCTGTACTATACATACAATAATCCATATATTTATTAATTATATAAAATATTTTTAACTTATTTTCTTATATTATTATAGAATGAATGCGCCCACAGATAATTCTCTCTATAAAAAAATAAAAAAGAAAATTTATAAAAAAATACCAAAACACAGTGCGTACAGAAGCGGTCTTTTAGTACAAAATTATAAAAAGGCATTTTCTAAAAAATATGGAAAAAAAAAGCAACCCTATACTGGTAAAAAAACAAAAAAACGAGGTCTTAAAAGATGGTTTAAAGAAAAGTGGGTAAATCAACGTGGAGAAATAGGTTACAAATACAAAAGCGATATATATAGACCATCGCGTAGAATTACAAAAAAAACTCCCACAACTCATAAAGAGCTTACAGGGCGTCAAATTAAGCGCGCTAGAAAAGAAAAATATACAAAAGGGCGCGTTAAAAGATTCAAAAGAAAACATAAAAAAAGAAATAAAACACGAAAAACATAAGAATAATTTATTTATACAACAATATAAATAAATTAACATTTTTTTTTAGACAAACCAATGACACCGCAGGCTAATCTTTTGCCAGCATTACCAGTTTTTAAACTTTCTTCATCGCCTCCTTTGCCTAAGTCGTCTCTATCTGCATGAACAACAATACATCTCCCTACAATACAGCATTTGCTTTTTAAATCAAGTGAAATCATTCTATCATGAAAACTGCCTTTTGCTAATTTGTTTTTGGAGATAACATTTCCTAGATCGCCAACATGACGTTCTTTGCTGTGTCTTCCGCCATGATTTGTATGAAAAGGATTAAAATGGGAACATGAACTTGTACAACCATCGCTTAAATCTCCATATTCATGTACGTGAAATCCATGCTCGCCATCTGATAAACCATTTATTTCGTAGCTTACTTTTACTTTTTTATTTTTTCTTTGAGTGAATTTAACATGCCCATGAACATTGTTTTTATTATCATGTAATACACAAATAGCATAAACTTCCTTTGCCTTTATTTTTTTTTGCGTTTTCTTTTTGTGTGATTTCTTTTGTGTTTTGCGCATCTATATATATAATACACTATTTTTCTATTTTTTTAAATACATTTTCAGCGGTTTCCAGTGAGCCCTCCATCCAACATTGAAATTTTTCACTATAATTCTCCCCACAAATAAATAAATTTTTATTTTTCATTGGCTTAATCATTTTATTACTTACAGTTTTACTATTGTATCCCGGAAGCCAATCGGCGACACCATGTTTCCAATAAAATGATTGCCACCATAATGGATTCGGTATTTTTTGATTAAACAATTTCTCACATTCACTCATTATGTATGGCATCATTTTTTTGTCTTTTTCTAAATTTTTTATATAGTTTGCGTGCTGTTCATCACAATAAGAAATCATAATTAATCCTAGTTTATAATTTATTGGTATAATATAGTTAATTCTTGAATCTGTGATTAATTTTGGTAGATTTTTAAACCATAGACATTTTGTGTCAAAAATAGCGTAAACACGTAAAAGAGGTGCGCTCCTAACGGATTTTAATAAATTGTGAATGGGTTTTAAATAACTTAACTTTAATAAATGCGGACGCTGAATAGCCAAACAAAGATTTTTACAATGAATTAAGCCCATATTTGTTTTGACAATATATTGATTGTTTTTTTCTTGGATATGTAAACATTCTGTATTCGGCATTAAAGTGCCCTTTTTTCTCTTTATTTCCTTGGTTAAGCCGTGAATAATTTGACTTAATCCACCACCTAATACATAAAATTTATTATTGATTTTAAGATCACTTTTATATAGTGATATAGCATCATAAGCATTAACTTTAAATATGTCTTTATAAGGATAAGTGTCTTTAATAAAGTCACATATTTCTTTCGAAACTTGTTTTTCTAACCATTTAAGAAAAGAAATATTTCGCATTTTGTTGGTTAATTTTACAGTTTTCAAGAGTTCATCCAAAAAATTATAAGGAAGGTAATTAGTCAAATAAGAATTTTTCCATTTGTTTTTTTTAACAACTAAATTTACTTTTTTGGATAATTCAAACATTTTATTTGTTAAACCAAATTTTTTTATTAGTTTTATCAATCGTTTATGATTATTTGTAAATCTACCAGCACCAGCTTCCATTGAATATTTTTTATTGCGAAATTTAGTTGTAAAAGTCTCAACTCGTCCACCAAAATAACTTGATTTTTCTATTAAACATGTTTCTGTATTTTTATTTTTATGTAATAGTAAATAATTCAAGTATAACCCCGATATACCACCACCAACGATTAATGTTTCGACATTCATATATATATTAAAATAATATATTAAATCAAAATAATATTTTAAATTGAAATATTATTTTTCAATACTAATATTGACATCCCACGATGAGTGAAAATAAACCAGTACAACTCGGATTATGCTGTTTAAATACTATTCTGAGAACACAAAATCCTTCTGTATTTGCTTCAAGGAAAATGATTATTCGCACTATAAAACAAAAAGGTATAGAATGTTTAAAACAAAAAATAATACAAAACTTAAAAGACGTTTTAACTATGATGGACTGGAATGAAGAACATGGAATAAAAGTATTTAGATTAAGTAGTGAAATGTTTCCACATAAATCAAATTCTCGCGTAGTTGATTATACGTTTGATTTCGCGGTTGATTTATTAAAACAAATTGGAAATAAATCAAAAAAATTAAAACAAAGACTTACATTTCACCCTGGACAGTATAATGTTGTAGGAACACCCAATATTAAAACATTCCAACAAACCTGTCGTGATTTAAAATACCATGCCGATGTTTTAGATTTAATGGGGCTGGATAAAAACTCAGTCATGGTTGTACATGGTGGTGGTATGTATGGCGATAAAGAAAAAACAAAACAGCGATGGTGCGAACAATACTATAATCTACCAGATAATGTAAGAAAAAGACTTGTCCTTGAAAATTGTGAAAAATGCTTTTCAATAAAGGATTGTATAGAAATATCCAGAAAAATAAGAATTCCCATTGTATTTGATACACATCATTTCGAATGTTATAAAAAACTACATCCAGACGAAGTATTTGAAGACGCCCGTAAATATATACCAGATATATTGGTAAGTTGGAAAAAAAGAGGAATTAAACCAAAATTTCATGTTAGCGAACAAGGTTCTGGGAGATGTGGTCATCACAGTAATTATATTGAAGTTATGCCAGAATATTTACTAGAAATACCTAGGAAATACAATACAAAAATAGATGTAATGATTGAAGCAAAAATGAAAGAGCAGGCAATATTTAAACTATATGAAAAGTATCCTTTCTTGGATTGTAAAATCAGATAATATATGGATACATATCACTTTCAGTCATATTAAAATTTTTTTTATCTTTCTTCTTTGTTTCTTTCACAGCAACGCTCTTACAGATTTCACTTCCACAATGGTCGTGATTAGCAGAATCAATGTTGAATGTAATCGAATCGCTATTTTTATTTTCATATTCACTATCTGTAAAAATTGTAGACCATCTTCCAAGAAGCATCGTTTTCTTTGAAGTCTCGCGACCAAACATCTTAAGAAGCTTAGACATTAGCAATTTATTAGTAATTATTAGTAATTTATTTCTATATCGAAATAAAAATTTCAATTTATTTAATCTCATCAGTTATTAGATGACAAAACCAAAAAAAAGGAATGGATATTACTATTTTAGTGATTTTCCAGATTTTAAACCAAATTTATCACCGAGACAAATGTTTAAATTAGGTAGCTTTGGCGGTACTTATTGGCGACCTATTTATTCATCTGTCGTTGGAAAAAATCTAAAAAATGTTCATAAAAAATATCCCGCTTCATGGTGGAAGGGTATCCCAGAAAAAGAATTAACGAGCAGCAAATATGATAAAAAACTTAATAAATATGGTGTAAAAGTAGGAACAAGTTTAGAATTCTGGGAAGGAAAAAAGTGGATAAAGAAAAATCACCCATATGGGTGGGTTCATTGGTATTGCGACTTTTTTATGGGAAAGAGATGCCCCGATGATGAAAGGCAAGTAAAACGCTGGCAGGCTCTAGCTGGTCCAAAAGGTAGATTTATGCGGTTTTTAGTCACACAAGTCATGAAAAAGGGTACGATAAAAGACTGGAATAATTTTGATATAAGTCCCAAAATACGCCAAGTATTACAACATTGGGGTTACAAACTAATAAAGAAGGACTTCGATAAAGAAATAAAACGACGAAATAAAAAAACGAGAAAGACATAAAAAACGAGAAAAATAATAAAAAAGTATAATATAAATGAAAAAAGATGAAGATTATTTATATTATACACGACAAGAAATTAGTGTGTTAGAAAATATGCTTTACTCATTAAAAATGCGTGAAAGGATTATTCTTAAAGGTAAAAATCAACAGGGTTGGTTAGATTATATATTGGAATGGCTAGGTTATTAGAGCATTTTCTTACGAAGTTCAAATAAATTTTTAATTTCTTCGCTCAAATCAGGCACCTCATACAAAAGATATGAATTATTGTAATTATTGGGATGTAAGCAAACCAAACACATTTTTCCTATTTTCTTGCCATAATTTTTCTCAAGAATACCTTTATATGTATTGAGTTGTAGAGAATAATGCCAGAAATTTGAATTTGGGAAATGCTTAATACATTCTGTTTTAGCGTTTTCCCAGCGATTATCTTTCTTTATTTCCTTACATCTCTTCCAGTCATAAATGTCTATAGTACCGTCTGGGTGTTCGTATGTCATATCAATAGACCCGGCTAATTTAAGTTCTTTGTCCCAAACCATCCACTCTGTTCTATAGGGTTCAAGATGTTCATGATCTTTTTCAAATGATTCAAAATACTGCCATTCTTTACAGTCTTCTTCCACTTCAACATCCATATCATTGTAAAAACACTCAATATCGTAATGCATTTTTGTACCAGCTTTACTAGCTTCAATACCGTTTTGTTTCCAGAGAAGTTTTATTTGACCACGTGTACATCCAAAGTACTTATTTTGCGGCCATTTTGGTGAATTCATCATTTTACTGATGATTTTATCGGCATTGAAATGTGGGAAATGAGAATGGTTCCATTTAGTTACAGAAGTAAATGAACTGTCACCATCAATAGTGTAAATATGCGGTCCTTCATCAAATGAAATATTTTCATCGCGAGGATGAGGATTTTTTTCGGCTAAATATGTTGGGGGCTCCATAGTAATAATATTAGTTTTCTATTTTTTAAATGATTATTGTTCAATTTATAATCATTTAAATGTACATTTCGTGAAATGGCCGCCTTATAGTAAAAAATACTTTCTTCATTAATCTTTTGATATCATCGTAAAATTTGAAATAATTTTTAGTTAATATTAGGAGTATTCCTGCGGCAAAGGCGATGCGACGGTCATACTTAGTAATTCGACGCTCTTCCCATGGCCAAAATAAATATACTAAAATAACCCCAACATATAAGGCAAAGACACTCTCTAATATTTCTTCTAATTCATGGCTGTAATTACTAATGTGGAGATGATTAACTATGTATAATAAAACAATGGCCGCTTTCAATATGATAAAAAGTTCGTGATAAAGTTTCATTTATATATTCTGGAGAGAAAAGTTGGAGGGAAATTATGCCGTTTCTAATGCTGTTAATCTAGCTACTAAGTCTGCTATGTTTGTTTCTAATGATGTTACTTTATCTTTTAGTGTGGTGATTTCAGTTTCGGCTGCTGCGAGCTTTGTTTCGGCTGCTGCGAGCTTGGCTTTTTCTGCCTGTTGTATTCTATCTATTTCCTGTGTAGCGGAGAAATTTAAAGCAAACAGCTTTTGTTTGTCTAAAATGTGAAAATTGT
>Ga0228631_1001759_pt1 | contig 10405 bp, 9 predicted proteins | sample 39DmetaG_FD_183049 | JGI IMG/M metagenome (GOLD analysis project Ga0228631, IMG submission 183049) | Seawater microbial communities from Monterey Bay, California, United States - 39D | ecosystem: Environmental > Aquatic > Marine > Coastal | place: USA: California | collected 2016-09-28
ACAAACTTATGGTAATCAATGGCATTTTTGTGTTTATATTTATATTTGATACGTCCATCATACTCAAATATTATATTTTTTAATTCGTATGGAAGTTTTTTACACAATTTATTTATCTTATTGGTATCAGTTTTATTGCAGATATCATTTTGTTTGGTATAACCAAAGATATAATTAAAAAATGAAACAATCATAATATATTAGTAATACAAATCTCTTTATATTACTAATTCGGGTGGTTTACAAGAGAAACTTTGTATCTTACTTGGTGAAGGTTCATTTTTGTGTGTTTTATTGGAATGTATAATTGAATAAATATTTATATAAAGTCTGATCTATACCCTTCCAAAGTGATGCTTCATATGCTTCTGGAGATTGAAATATGAAAGTTTCTCATTCGGGTCATCGCCCTCATATGAGTAGTTAAGAAGCCGGGCAAGCGTATTGTCAGGTATGATTTCACGACCATTGTGTGGATTCTTAAGATTGTGCCTCTCAATGTATTTATGGATACACTTGCTTACATCAGTGCGTGCCATCTTAGTGCGGTGTGGTACATCAAGGAAGTCAGCCATCTCGTCACTAATGCGTTGAGGACGCAGAAAACCAGACGGGGGTCTTTCAACATTATTACGATTATTTCTGGCAACCGGCTGTTCTACCCCGATACTGGGAATATAACTACTTTCATCCAGATGAATAATATCATCGTCTATTACAGACATATTCATTGTAGTGGATGTAGGTGATTGTGATTGAGTAGACATATTAAAAGAATTATCAAATACGTGTGATTTATAAAGAAAACTATATAAATAAAGTAATTCAATTTTTTGTGTGGGCGAGAACGTAATTTTGCAGTGTTAAGTAACATAAATGTAAATATTGAACACATATAAATTTCCTTTAAGTCCTAATTTCAATTTATATAGTTGTCAGAAAAATCCGAAAAAAAGTGATTGCACTTTTCCGTAAATGGACATTTTCAGAATGTCCTTTTTTGGGATATACGAAACAGTTTTTTATTTCAGAAAACACGATTTTTCAATGAAAAAATCATAATATATTAATAATATAAATATCTTTATATTACTAAACGACAAAAACGTAGAAAATTGAATACTTTTATGTATTATATTAATCAACAACCTTATTATCACAATGATAACAGAAACATCTAATGAAGCAACGACTGTCGTTGAACTACCTGATATTATTCCAGGTTTAGTACCATTTATAGTATCGCGTATTCAGCGATATCACGAATTATTTGATCAACCATTGATTGCAGAATTCTGGGAGGAAACTTTACATAAATCCTTTCTTGAATATGGTTACAGTACTACGTGGAAGCCAGACCGTTCCCATAAAATTGGTGAAGACATGCGTATTGAGAATATAACAGGTTCTCGTATTTCCTGTAAATCCGGACAATTTATTAAACCCCGTGGTGGTACCGACAGCATAAAGTTTAATGGCAGCAGAACAACAAGTTACGAAACATTAGACGATAAGATTACACAATTATGTGGGGATTATGACGATTGGTATTTCCTTCTTGCAAAGAAAAAGCCATTTGATAAAACTTACAAATTACTTGTGTTTGAGTCGTCAAAATGTAAAGTTAACAAGCTAACGTGGGAAGAAAATAAAACAGGAAAACAGTGGGTCGGTACTGGCGAGTTTCAAGCGTGTATTAGTAAATCAATGAGTGCTCAACTATGGACAACATTACCAATGAGTATGGTGTCATATTCATACGATATTGTAGTATAAAATAATTATCTCTAAAATAAAAAAATATGTAAAAACTGTATGTTTTTATTATTCATTTTCTTATTCAATCTCCAGTGTATCTAACCTATTATTGCATAATGTAACATATTCTTCATTTATTTCGTACCCAATAAAATTAATATTCTGTTTTTTTGCTGCCACACATTCACTTCCTGATCCTGCAAACGGTACAATTACCATTGTATCTTCTCCATTTTTACTTGCATTAATTAATTTTCTGCATAATTCTAACGGTTTTTGTGTAGGATGATCTACACGTTCTCGTTTTCCAGCTCCACCCGCAAGTGCAGAAATTTTGATTACATCACGTGGTAAAGCACCATTTGCATGGGCAGTATAGGTTGTTTCCTTTTCACCGTTACTAAAACGTCCTTTTGTAGCTTTACGTACTTTACCTGCTGCATTTTTTAAGAATGTATCTGTATATGGTTCTCTCACATCATCTTTATTGAAAATTGGTTTTTCTTTATAACAACATAATATACTTTCATGTGTTCTTTGCCAAAAATTTAATGAAGGAGTAACTTTATTTGTGTAATGCCATACAATCCATCTTACATTAATATTAATTCTTACACGTATGAAAGCCAATATTTCACTGAATCCATAAATATATAATGTTCCAGCTGGTTTCAAAATACGAATACATTCTCTAATCCAATCATCACACCATAACAAATAATCTTCCATTTTTTGTTTGTCACTATTATTTCCAAAATCTTTACCTATATTGTATGGTGGGTCACATATAATAATATCAGCAGAATTATCTTGTAATTTTTTCATACCTTCAATGCAATCTTCATTTACAACAATCTGGGTTTTCTCTCCAATATTTAATGTAATATTTGGTTGTGTTGATTCATTAACAGTTGTATCTGGTTGATTAAGTTCTATTGTATTTGTAAGTATACGTTCAACCACATTCTCTAATATATTCTTAGTGTTTTGACATGGTCTTTTTCTATTCATATGTTTATCATAATGTGATTTTTGAGAGAATACTTTCAGACAACGTTCACACGTATATTCAGGCATACTATATTATATATAACGCGTTTTAACTCCTTTTAATACAATTAGTTAATAATGGGTAATTTCAATTTTTTAATTCTACATTATTATTGTATTATTCTTTAAGTCCTAATTTCAATTTATATAGTTGTCAGAAAATCCGAAAAAAAGTGGTTGCACTTTTCCGAAAATGGACATTTTCAGAATGTCCTTTTTTGGGATATACGAAACAGTTTTTTATTTCAGAAAACACGATTTTTCATTTTAAAGCATACTGCAGCAAATCCCAAAATTCTATAAATTATTTGACTGCATATTTTTTTTTTTTATTTTGACGAGCGTTGATTTAGGCATTTTTTTATGTCATCATTTTATAGTGACAAGGAAAATGCCGAAAAATGCCGAAATATACACATGCAAAATATGTGACTTTAAATGCAGTAAATTGAGTAATTATACCAGTCATAAAATGACTGCAAAACATAAAATGATGACAAATGATGACAAAAATGATGACAAAAAAATGCCAAAAAATGCCGCAGCATTAATAGAGCCACAATTTGTATGTGAATGTGGAAAACGATATAAATATCGTCAGGGATTGTCTGTTCATCGTAAAAAATGTTCATATAAAGAACAACCGAATATTATCACTACAAATGAGATACCAGAAAGATTAGACCCCGCATCAGTGATTAGCTTAATCAAGCAAAATGAGGAATTTAAACAATTGATGGTAGAACAGCATACGGAAAATCTTGCATTGCAAAAGAAGTTAGTAGACACTGTGAAAGAAGGAACTGTAATTAATAACAATACAACAAATAACAATACAAATAATAATCATTTTAATCTTAACTTTTTCTTGAATGATACCTGCAAAGACGCAATGAACATAACAGATTTTCTTGGTAATATGAATGTAAATATAGATGAAATAGAGTATATAGGACATCATGGATATGTGAATGGTATGACAAAGATGATAATGGATCGTCTTAAAGTGATGGATATAACAAAGCGACCAATCCATTGTACAGATATTAAGCGAGAAACAATGTATATAAAGGACCAGAATGAATGGAGTAAGGACACAGATGAGTTAACAAAGTTACGTAAGATATTAACCCGTATAACAATGAATAATTATAGAAAGGTACCAGATTGGAAAACCGCCCACCCGAAAAGTGAAGAAATGGATACACGTGATTATAATTTCTGTTATAAAATGATGCGAGTAATATTAGGTGACGTAGAAGAAGCTCAAATAAAATTAGATAATAAAATAATAAAAACGATGTCAAAAGAATTATTTTGTAAATAGACATATCATGGGAAATAAATATAAATATATTTTTTATCAATATATTTATATCAGGCTATGAGTAATATACCAAATCAACGTTTAGAAGAATTAATGGCGATACGTCCAACCCCAAAGTCGTTTCGTGGTATAAATATCCAAATAAATAATAAACCCGCTGTTGAAAACAGTTCAATTGTAATAAATAATGAAGAAAATATAGAAAGAGAAATAGAAGAGGTAGTAGATATAGAGGAAACAACTTTAGAAACTCCTCAAGTACCGCGTGAGTACACCGCTCCAATAATATTAGATAAACGAAAAACCAGTATGATAGATAGATTAGCAATATTAACACGTATAGCAGATAAATCAAGTAGTATTGTAGTTGATGAAACTGAAGATACACCAGAAAAAATGATAGCAAGAGACCCAATGCAAGTAATTCCAGTATTAACTGATAAAAAAATAAATCCAAGACCAATAGAAAATAAAGAACTTGACCAATCAAAATTATTGATAAGTGAACCAACTATAGTAGATGATGAAGATATAGGTATAGTAAAAGCGCCAAAGCCTAAGGTTCGTAAATTGAAAATAAAAGGAAAGGTAACGGATGATAAAATAGAGGAAGTAGATTTAACAACTGCTGTTATCCGTACACAAAAAGTATTAGATAGGTTACCAAAAGAGCGTGAGAAGGTAATAATAAAGGCTCCAAGTTATTACATGAATAACCGTAAAAAGTTCATACAGAATATGACAGAAGTATTTTCACAATTGGTATATGCCCCTGGAGTTGGAACTGAATATTTCACTGGAAAAGAACCAACCGCATTAAAGGAAGATTTTAAATTATTAATGCATCAAAAGATAGTACGAGATTATTTGAATTTATATACACCATACAGAGGATTATTGTTATATCATGGTTTGGGTTCAGGTAAAACATGTACATCAATAGCAATAGCAGAGGGTATGAAAAGTGATAAGCGTATATGTATAATGACTCCAGCATCATTAAAAATGAATTTTTTTAGTGAATTGAAGAAATGTGGTGATGATTTATACAAGAAGAATCAATATTGGGAATTTATTTCAACCGAAGGAAACCCAAGTTATGTAGGTATATTATCAAGAGCATTATCGTTACCTCCAAGTTATATAACCGAACATAAAGGTGCATGGTTAGTAAATATAAATAATGAACCAAATTTTGCAAAGTTAACAACAAATGAACAAAAATTAGTAGATGAACAGTTAAATGCAATGATACGAAACAAATACTCAGATATTAATTATAATGCCCCTAATATAGAAAAACAAATAGATATATTAGCTACAAAAAATAATACAAAAAACCCGTTTGACAATTCTGTAGTAATAATAGATGAAGCTCATAATTTTGTGAGTCGTATAGTAAATAAGATAAAAGTGAAAGATTCAATATCATATAAATTGTATGAGTATTTATTGAGTGCAAAAAATGCAAAAGTTGTGTTACTAACAGGAACACCAATAATAAATTATCCAAATGAAATAGGTATATTGTATAATATATTACGCGGTTATATCAAAACATGGACAATTCCGGTATCATGGGAGAAAAAAGAAACATTAAACGAAGATACAATATATAATATGCTGGATGACGCGAAAATAAAGACGTATGATTATATAAGTTTTACAGATAATAAGTTAACTATAACGAGAAATCCATATGGATTCATAAATACAAAAAAACGCGGACGCGTAATTTCAACTGGAACACGTAAAGAACAACCAAAATCAAATAAAGGGGGGAATAAAACAAGAAAGGTACATGGTGGTACGTCAGATGCATTTACAAAATATAATGGTGTAAAATTAGATGACAGTGGAAATATAAGTGATACCCAATTTTTAGAGTCAATAATACGTGTATTAAAAAACAAAAAGAATAATGTATCCGTAAAAGAAGCGATGATAACAGAAATAAATAATAAAGCATTGCCAGATATCCGTGAAGAATTTTTTGAAAGATTTGTAGACGTAGATAAGGGTGAAACCAAAAATATAAATTTATTTCAACGCCGTATATTGGGATTAACATCCTATTTCCGTAGTGCAAAAGAAGATTTATTACCAGAAATAGAAGAAACCGAAGAAGGAGATGTATATCATGTAGTGAAAACCCCGATGACATCTCATCAATTTGGTATTTATGAACAAATACGAAAGGAAGAAGCTGACCGTGAAAAGAAATCGGCAACAAGTCGTAGAATGAATAAGGCAGATGAATTATATAAGGTATCGTCAACTTATCGTATATTTTCAAGAGCAGCATGTAATTTTACATTTCCGGAAAGTATTCAACGTCCAGTTCCAGATAAGCGTATAATATCAAGTAATGCAGAGGATGAAGATGCGATAAACGAAGATGTATTAGATAATATATCAAGTGGTCAAATAACAGTGGATAATACAGGTAACCCACTGGAGGAAGGTGTAGAAATAAATAGTACTTATGCAAGACGTATAGAAATAGCAATGGAAGAAATAAATCGTAAAATAGAGGGTACAAATGTAAGCCAATACTTATCAAGGGATGCATTGCCAGAGTATAGTCCAAAGTTCGCGAAAATTCTTGAGAATGTAATGGAACCAACAAATATAGGATTACATTTATTATATAGTCATTTCCGTACAATGGAAGGAATAGGATTAATGCGTTTAATCTTATTGGCCAATGGAATGGCAGAATTTAAAATAAAACATGAAGGTGAAAGTTGGATGTTAGATATAGCAGAAGAGGATATGGAAAAACCCAAATTCGTATTATATACAGGTACAGAAAGTGCAGATGTAAAGGAGATAATTCGTAACATATACAATGGAAATTGGGAATTAGTGCCAAGCGGAATTGTAACTGAACTACGAAAAATATCAGAAAATAATATGTATGGTGAAATAATTAAAGCAATAATGATTACTGCTTCTGGTGCAGAAGGTATAAATTTACGTAATACACGTTATGTACATATAGTAGAGCCCTATTGGCATATGGTAAGACCAGAGCAAGTAGTTGGTCGTGCTCGTCGTATAGGTAGTCATGTTGATTTGCCTGAAGAATTACGTACTGTGAAAGTATTTTTGTATGTATCAACATTGAGTCAAGAACAGAAAACGGACGGAAAAAATGTAGAATTACGAATTCGTGATGTAAGTAGAATAGACAAGAAAACTCCTGTAACCACTGATGAGACATTATATGAAATATCAAGTATAAAACAGCGAATAAATAATGAGATACTACGTGCAGTCAAGGAAACCGCAGTTGATTGTAATATTCATTCAACAACAAATGGTGATAAAGGTGAAGATTATGTTTGTTATGGGTCAGGAATGGTTGAATCAAATAATTTTTCGTCACACCCAACATTGGACAAAGATAGTAATATAAAAGATGGATTAGATATGAAAACAATAAGTTGGAAAGGTGTAAGAAAACAAATAAATGGTGTAGATTATGCAATGAATCCAAAAACCCGACAATTATATAACTTGGATAGTTTTAGACGTGCTCAAAAACAGGAAGGTGATTTAATCTATGTAGGAAAATATGAAATCCATAATGGAGAGGATAAAATAGTGTAATTATTACATGATTACTAAGTATCATATATTCAAGTAAAATATATGATATATGGCTTATACAAAAAACAAATTATAAAAAAATACATAAGCGAATCCAATTTCAAAAATAACATCATATGTTAATACAACAAAAGACTCCATATGAGTGCCTTTGTGTATAGAACAAGTTTGGTCAATGTTATATGGATATTCATTATTATCAATACGATTTTTATTTTTGGTATGAACTTCAACTTGTCTGAAGTTGAAAAACCATGTGAAAAAAGTCCAAATGGAACAAATATAAATCATGGTAGCAAACATATAAGCTTGTCGTAGTTGATGCTCTGGATAATAAAGAAAATGATGTATATCGTATAGAGTAGCAGAACTAATATAGATAATAGAACCGTTTGTATTAATTTGTCGTTTGGAAGATTTACTAACATTAGATTTGAAAAATAGATGGGTAACAATGATAATAATAAAAACATGCATATGTAATAAATAAAATGGGTTATGTATCCTATCTCCATAATAAAGACCTAATGTAGTAATAAATCCTCCTTCTTGAAACCCTTGTAATAGAATACCAATGGTAGTAGGTAATTGTATTTTTGTGTCATTAAATGAAATATTCATGGGTTTAATAACACGGGTTTTACTAATATGTAAATATAATTCAATACACGACCATATAGCAGTAGACCCTCCTAATATAATAAAACAATCATGTGAGTTTCTATTTACATAATCATCAATACAAAGAATAAAAGAAAAAAAACAATAAACAATCTTTGTGTTACCATTTGTAGCGAAATCTCCTTTGCGAATTATATAATATTGATTATCAAATAATAACATATATTACAATATTATGATATTATATAAGTTAATTTGTACTATATTTACAATATAATAATTAAAATGCTCTTCTTTGGAAGACAACACCTTCAAGTTTATACCAACATTCATCAACGGTATCAACTGCTTTAAACGAAGTACCATCGTTGAAAATAAGTTCAATATTTCCATTGACATATTGATTATTAGATGCAATAGTATATGCTCCGGTGGTATTAATCTTATTAATTTTTTTACCTTCAATAGGGTTATTACCGTCAAGAGCGAATGTGGTGGCCTCTGCATCAGTATATATATTGATCGATACTCCTGAATACATGCCGGACCGCATAATATCAGTTATATCGCTGTTTAATTTAGAATAGTTATTAGTATTAAGTATTGTTGCCATATGTATACTAAACGATTATATATTATTATAACAAAATATAATTACGTGTATTATATTCCCTAAACTGCTATATCTTAGATAAAATAAATTTATATGTTAATACACAGCAATATAAATAGTATACAAATCTTATATCTAAATCAACAGAACATTATGTTGTATGCATAGCTAATAACTGTTTATAATAGAAATATTACATATTGTAAATAATGACAACAACCGAATAGCAATATAATTAAAGTGCGTATAAATCTAGTAAAATATATTTACAACTAATTACATATAAAAACAAACGCACATATATGTTATTAAAACAGATAGGGAGCAATGAATGAAGAAAATAATGTAATGACAATAAAAACCGTACAAATACAGCCTATTCGTAATATGATAACTGCAATAAAGGATATTTTGACAGATGCAACGATTACATTTACAAAGGAAGGTATGAAAATAATAAATTTTGATAAAACACATACAATATTAGTAAATGTTACGTTAAACTCTCATAAATTTGAACAGTATAATTGTGACCCAGAAAAAATAATTGTATGCACAAATACATTGCATTTATTTAAGGTCATTTCAACAATGTCAAATGATGATACCTTGTCTATGTATATAGATAAAACTGATTATCATGACGGAGTGGTTTCTCATCTTGGTTTACAATATGATAATGGTAATATAAAACAATGTTATTGTCAAAAATTACGATTAATTGATCCCGATATGGAAGAATTGGTTGTACCTGATGTAGAGTATTCAACCATTATTAATTTACCAACAACTGATTTTCAAAAGATCATTCGTGATTTGAATGGTATTTCAGACAGAATAGAAATAAAATCAGTTGGAAATGATTTAATATTTTCATGTGAAGGCAACTTTGCAAGTTCTAAGATTTATCGTTCGGAGTCAGACGGTAATATGGAATTTATTCAAAAGAATGATGCATCTGTAGTAATTCAAGGAGAATTTTCGTTAAAGAGCTTAAGTCATTTTATAAAATGTACACCACTATGTACTCATTTGGAAATGTATTTGGGTAATGATTTACCTTTAATAGTGAAATATGATGTAGCATCATTAGGTTCAATCATGTTGTGTTTAGCGCCTTTACCACCCGCATAAAAGAATATATCATATCATATTATACTAAACTATATAATATAATAATGTCAACCTTTACCGATAATAATAATAAATTAAAAGTTATTGTAGACAGCATACAAGATAATAATTATCCTGATTTTCCGGTCGCAGTATCAGTCATGATAGATGAATATATTAAGAAAAAAAAAACGGACATACAATTCACGATATATATGAATACAGAACAATGTTATCATGGGCAGCGGCAAGTGGAAAATTACATATAATTAATCATTTGATAGAAAATGATGCAATGACCGAAGGTA
>Ga0228631_1001788_pt1 | contig 10295 bp, 6 predicted proteins | sample 39DmetaG_FD_183049 | JGI IMG/M metagenome (GOLD analysis project Ga0228631, IMG submission 183049) | Seawater microbial communities from Monterey Bay, California, United States - 39D | ecosystem: Environmental > Aquatic > Marine > Coastal | place: USA: California | collected 2016-09-28
CAGGCGAACTTCGTCAGTTTGCCCGCCGACGAGTCGACGACAAAGAGCGTCGTGCCAGCATCGCGGCTGCGGTAAGCAGCGCAGTGTTGGTACTTGGAACGAGACTTCGGCGCGAAGGCATTGCCCTGCACATCGATGTCCCCGACTCGATGACTGTCGGTATCGAGCCCATACGGCTGGAGCAGATTCTGATCAATCTGCTGTCCAACGCCATGGATGCCTTGCGCGGAGTATCGCAGCCAGCGATCTGGGTGACCGCGCAGATGCAGCCCGAACCTGCAAATCAGGCATGCGAGAGCGACCGACACTTGACGCCGGTGCCCCATGTACCGTCCTCGGCCCTCGCCTCACAGCGAGTAGATATCGTCGTACGTGACAACGGCCCTGGCATCGATGCCAGGCGGCGCGCCGAGCTGTTCACACCCTTTGCCACAGGCAAACCCGACGGCCTCGGGCTCGGCCTGGTGATCTCGCGCGAACTGGCGCGCGAGGCTGGTGGCGACCTCGCTGCTCCCCCCGCCGAAGTCGATGCGGCGGTATTTGTACTTTCACTCCACATGCTCTGATGTCGAAAATCCATAGTGCATCATTCATTCAAAGGGCCCACGTCATGCTGGTCGACGACGACAGCGACGTGCGCCACGCCACTCGACAGACGCTCACCTTGCAAGGGGCGGAAGTGAACGCCCACGGCTCGGCGGAATCGGCGCTGGAAGCCCTGGATGCCGAGTTCGACGGGGTGGTGGTCACCGATCTCCGTATGCCGGGTATGGATGGCATGCAGCTGTTCGCCAGGATTCGGGCCATCGACACCGATATTCCAGTCATTTTGATTACGGGTCATGGCGATGTCGATACAGCCGTGCAAGCGATGCATGACGGTGCCTACGACTTCTTGGCCAAGCCGTTCTCCGGCGAGCGTTTGTGGCGCAGTATCCAACGTGCCATCGAAAAGCGTCAGCTTGTGCTGGAGAATCGCCGCTTGCAACAGGCCGCGATCTGGGCAAACAAGCGCGACACATTGATTGGCGAGGCCCCTGCTATTCGACGCCTGCGCCAGACCATGACTCAGATCGCCGACGCCGACGTCGATGTACTGATCTATGGTGAAACCGGTGCCGGTAAAGACGTCGTAGCGCACGCTCTCCACCAAGCCAGTCGTCGACGCGAGCGTCCTTTTGTAGCGATCAATTGTGGGGCCTTACCGGAAACGGTGATCGAGAGCGAACTATTCGGCCATGAAGTCGGCGCGTTCACAGGGGCTCAGAAACGCCGAATCGGAAGAATCGAACACGCCAACGGGGGCACATTGTTTCTCGACGAAATCGAAAGCATGCCGCTCCCTTTACAGGTCAAGTTGTTGCGCGTCCTGGAGTCGCGTCAGGTCACTCCCCTGGGCACGAACGATGTCCGCACCCTGGATCTCAAAGTGGTCGCAGCCACGAAGGAAGATCTGGGATCTTCCCAGGCGCGTGAGTTCTTTCGCGAAGATCTGTACTACCGCTTGAATGTGGTGACACTGCGGATTCCACCGCTACGCGAGCGTGGCGATGATATCGCCATGCTGTTCGCTCGCTTCGTCGGCCAGGCCGCCCGACGTTTTCAGCGCCCTGCCCCATCCTTCGACCAGCGCACACTCGCCTACTTGCAACGCCATACATGGCCGGGCAACGTGCGTGAACTGGTCCATTTCGCCGAGCGGTTTGTCTTAGGCATACCCGGATTGAACGAGCCATCGGCATCGATTGACGAGGAGGCATGGTTCGACTCGAATGAGCAGCCTAGCTCCGGCGAACTCGATGGCATCCGGCGGGCAGTCGCGTCGCTGGAGGACGGCACGATCTCCTTGCCCGAGCGGGTCGAGCGATTCGAATCGGAAGTGATCCGGGCTACATTGGCCAGCACCCAGGGCGACGTCAAAGAAACGATTACCCGTCTGGGTATTCCGCGTAAAACGTTTTACGACAAACTTCAGCGCCACGGCATCGCCCGGGGCGATTTCGTCAAATGAGAGGCACGACGAATCGATGAGCGAGTTTAAAAGCGCCTATAGCTGCCGTTGCACGCATAAGACCGCGACTGATTTTCATTATTGAGGAACCGCTATGAGTATTCGGGGCAGCGACTGTCAAATCGACAATATCGAGTTCAATGTCAGCGACATAGAACGTAGCAAACGCTTTTACGGTGCAGCCTTCGGATGGCGTTTCGTGAGCTATGGCCCGACCTACACAGAGTTCAGCGATGGGCGATTGACTGGCGGATTCACAACAGGCGAACCTGTCAGACCTGGCGGCCCACTCGTCATTCTGTATGCCGACGATCTGGTAGCAACGCAAAAGAGGCTAGAAACGGCTGGTGCCACGATCAATCGTGAGACGTTTTCCTTCCCAGGCGGGAAAAGATTCCACTTCATCGATCCAGACGGCTATGAACTCGCCGTCTGGAGTGCCTCAGATTAAATACAGCCACAGAGTGGCGGCCCAGACTGGGCAGAGCGCGTGTATCGCAGAAGGCGAGGCACAAAAGACAAAACCCCGCGAGCCTTGCGGGCTGCGGGGTTTTGGGGAATAAAAGCCTGACGATGACCTACTTTCACAGACGTCCGTCCACTATCATCGGCGCAAAGGCGTTTCACTGTCCTGTTCGGGATGGGAAGGAGTGGGTCCACCTTGCTATGGTCGTCAAGCGTAGCTTGGAGATATCGTAGCGTGGTGCTGGATGCTACGTTATCGAATTTGGGAGAAGCACAACTAGAATTGGGTAGTGATTATATAAAAAGGGAGCGACACAATCACTATAAAAATATGGTTAGTTCAAACACATAACCAGCAGAGTTATAGGATCAAGCCTCACGGGCAATTAGTATCGGTTAGCTTAATGCATTACTGCACTTCCACACCCGACCTATCAACGTCCTGGTCTCGAACGACCCTTTAGAGGAATCAAGTTCCAGGGATACCTAATCTTCAGACGAGTTTCCCGCTTAGATGCCTTCAGCGGTTATCTCTTCCGTACTTAGCTACCCGGCAATGCCATTGGCATGACAACCGGTACACCAGAGGTACGTCCACTCCGGTCCTCTCGTACTAGGAGCAGGCTCCGTCAAGTATCCAACGCCCACGGCAGATAGGGACCAAACTGTCTCACGACGTTTTAAACCCAGCTCACGTACCTCTTTAAATGGCGAACAGCCATACCCTTGGGACCGGCTACAGCCCCAGGATGAGATGAGCCGACATCGAGGTGCCAAACACCGCCGTCGATATGAACTCTTGGGCGGTATCAGCCTGTTATCCCCAGAGTACCTTTTATCCGTTGAGCGATGGCCCTTCCATTCAGAACCACCGGATCACTATGTCCTGCTTTCGCACCTGTTCGACTTGTCAGTCTCACAGTCAAGCACGCTTATGCCATTGCACTATCAGCACGATTTCCGACCGTACCTAGCGTACCTTCGAACTCCTCCGTTACACTTTGGGAGGAGACCGCCCCAGTCAAACTGCCCACCATGCACTGTCCCCGATCCGGATAACGGACCAAGGTTAGAACCGCAAACAAACCAGGGTGGTATTTCAAGGATGGCTCCACGTAATCTAGCGACTACGCTTCAACGCCTCCCACCTATCCTACACAGGCCGGTTCACAATCCAATGCAAAGCTACAGTAAAGGTTCATGGGGTCTTTCCGTCTAGCCGCGGGTAGATTGCATCATCACAAACACTTCAACTTCGCTGAGTCTCAGGAGGAGACAGTGTGGCCATCGTTACGCCATTCGTGCAGGTCGGAACTTACCCGACAAGGAATTTCGCTACCTTAGGACCGTTATAGTTACGGCCGCCGTTTACCGGGGCTTCGATCAAGAGCTTGCACCCCATCACTTAACCTTCCGGCACCGGGCAGGCGTCACACCCTATACGTCGACTTTCGTCTTAGCAGAGTGCTGTGTTTTTAATAAACAGTCGCAGCCACCGATTCTCTGCGGCCCCATCATGCTAAGCGCGCAGGCGCTTCACACTACTGGGGCATACCTTCTCCCGAAGTTACGGTATCAATTTGCCGAGTTCCTTCTCCTGAGTTCTCTCAAGCGCCTTGGAATATTCATCCCGTCCACCTGTGTCGGTTTGCGGTACGGTCTCGTATAGCTGAAGCTTAGAGGCTTTTCTTGGAACCACTTCCAATCACTTCGCAGCATAAAGCCGCTCGTGCAACACCCTTGAATCATGCACCCGGATTTGCCTAAGTGCCATCTCTAATGTCGCAACAGGGACGTCCAACACCCTGATGACTTTCCGCGATCCGTCCCCCCATCGCACTATACGACGGTACTGGAATATTAACCAGTTTCCCATCAGCTACGCATCTCTGCCTCGCCTTAGGGGCCGACTCACCCTGCGCCGATGAACGTTGCGCAGGAAACCTTGGACTTACGGCGAGGAGGCTTTTCACCCCCTTTATCGCTACTCATGTCAGCATTCGCACTTCTGATACCTCCAGCAGCCTTTACAAGCCACCTTCGCAGGCTTACAGAACGCTCTCCTACCGCGTGCACAAAGTGCACACCCGCAGCTTCGGTCTATCACTTAGCCCCGTTACATCTTCCGCGCAGGACGACTCGATCAGTGAGCTATTACGCTTTCTTTAAAGGATGGCTGCTTCTAAGCCAACCTCCTGACTGTCTATGCCTTCCCACTTCGTTTCCCACTTAGTGATAGTTTGGGACCTTAGCTGGCGGTCTGGGTTGTTTCCCTCTTGAGTCCGGACGTTAGCACCCGGTGCTCTGTCTCCCAAGCTGTACTTGCAGGTATTCGGAGTTTGCCATAGTTTGGTAAGTCGCCATGACCCCCTAGCTATAACAGTGCTCTACCCCCTGCAGTAATACTTGAGGCACTACCTAAATAGTTTTCGGAGAGAACCAGCTATTTCCAGATTTGTTTAGCCTTTCGCCCCTATCCACAGCTCATCCCCTAATTTTTCAACATTAGTGGGTTCGGTCCTCCAGCACGTGTTACCGTGCCTTCAACCTGGCCATGGGTAGATCATCTGGTTTCGGGTCTACACCCAGCGACTGATTCGCCCTATTCGGACTCGCTTTCGCTACGCCTTCCCTATTCGGTTAAGCTCGCCACTGAATGTAAGTCGCTGACCCATTATACAAAAGGTACGCAGTCACCCCACAAGGAGGCTCCTACTGTTTGTATGCATACGGTTTCAGGATCTATTTCACTCCCCTTCCGGGGTTCTTTTCGCCTTTCCCTCACGGTACTGGTTCACTATCGGTCGATCACGAGTATTTAGCCTTGGAGGATGGTCCCCCCATATTCAGACAGGATTTCACGTGTCCCGCCCTACTTCTCTCATGCTTAGTTCCACATACCTGATTTCGTCTACAGGGCTATCACCTGCTATGGCCGGAGTTTCCAATCCGTTCGACTATCAAAAATGCTAAATCATGAAGGCTCATCCGATTTCGCTCGCCACTACTTTCGGAATCTCGGTTGATTTCTTTTCCTCGAGCTACTGAGATGTTTCAGTTCACCCGGTTCGCTTCCACTGACCTATGTATTCAGTCAGGGATAACTCATCGCTGAGTTGGGTTGCCCCATTCGGAAATCTGCGGATCAAAGCTTGTTTGCTAGCTCCCCGCAGCTTATCGCAAGCTACTACGTCCTTCATCGCCTGTGATCGCCAAGGCATCCACCATATGCACTTAGTCGCTTGATCCTATAACACTATTGGCTATAGGTTTGAACTCGTGTTTGTGTCGCTCTCAACAACGCGTCTTGCGACGAATCATCGAAAACTTACAATGCAATCACAACCCAATTAGTTAACGCACGCCGCACTGCCCTGGTGGACAATACATTGCGCATCAACGTCATTTTCGTTGTGCTTCTTCCAAATTTTTAAAGAACAAATAAAGCTATCAGGTCTAAAAACCCAACCGTCAATGCAATCAGAAGTCTAAAACTTCGCTTGCACTGACCGTTGAACTCTTTTACTGCCGTGGATCGGTTCTACGTACCGGTCTTGTGTGCCGCCTTGAATTAACTCAAGACTTACATCCAAAAGCGATGGTGGAGGTGAACGGGATCGAACCGATGACCCCCTGCTTGCAAAGCAGGTGCTCTGCCAGCTGAGCTACACCCCCCATCTCGAACAGCCTGCTAGTTTAGCACGAAAATTTCATACTTCACCAGCAACGCTAGCGCGATTTTGGTGGGTCTAGTTGGACTCGAACCAACGACCCCCGCCTTATCAAGACGGTGCTCTAACCAGCTGAGCTACAGACCCAAAACCTTACGTTGGATCCGTACTCACGAGATCAAGAACACGATCCAGCTTTAATTTGACAACCGATAAGCGTGGACACTTAATACCAACACACGCGCTCTGAAAGGAGGTGATCCAGCCGCACCTTCCGATACGGCTACCTTGTTACGACTTCACCCCAGTCATGAACCCTACCGTGGTAATCGCCCTCCTTACGGTTAGGCTAACTACTTCTGGTAGAACCCACTCCCATGGTGTGACGGGCGGTGTGTACAAGACCCGGGAACGTATTCACCGCGACATTCTGATCCGCGATTACTAGCGATTCCGACTTCACGTAGTCGAGTTGCAGACTACGATCCGGACTACGATCGGGTTTCTGGGATTGGCTCCCCCTCGCGGGTTGGCGACCCTCTGTCCCGACCATTGTATGACGTGTGAAGCCCTACCCATAAGGGCCATGAGGACTTGACGTCATCCCCACCTTCCTCCGGTTTGTCACCGGCAGTCTCATTAGAGTGCCCTTTCGTAGCAACTAATGACAAGGGTTGCGCTCGTTGCGGGACTTAACCCAACATCTCACGACACGAGCTGACGACAGCCATGCAGCACCTGTGTTCCGGTTCTCTTGCGAGCACTCCCAAATCTCTTCGGGATTCCAGACATGTCAAGGGTAGGTAAGGTTTTTCGCGTTGCATCGAATTAATCCACATCATCCACCGCTTGTGCGGGTCCCCGTCAATTCCTTTGAGTTTTAATCTTGCGACCGTACTCCCCAGGCGGTCAACTTCACGCGTTAGCTGCGCTACTAAGGTCCGAAAACCCCAACAGCTAGTTGACATCGTTTAGGGCGTGGACTACCAGGGTATCTAATCCTGTTTGCTCCCCACGCTTTCGTGCATGAGCGTCAGTGTTATCCCAGGAGGCTGCCTTCGCCATCGGTGTTCCTCCACATATCTACGCATTTCACTGCTACACGTGGAATTCCACCTCCCTCTGACACACTCTAGTCCGGTAGTTAAAAATGCAGTTCCAAGGTTGAGCCCTGGGATTTCACATCTTTCTTTCCGAACCGCCTGCGCACGCTTTACGCCCAGTAATTCCGATTAACGCTTGCACCCTACGTATTACCGCGGCTGCTGGCACGTAGTTAGCCGGTGCTTATTCTGCAGGTACCGTCAGTTGCGCATGGTTATTAGCACGCGCCGTTTCTTTCCTGCCAAAAGTGCTTTACAACCCGAAGGCCTTCATCGCACACGCGGGATGGCTGGATCAGGGTTTCCCCCATTGTCCAAAATTCCCCACTGCTGCCTCCCGTAGGAGTCTGGGCCGTGTCTCAGTCCCAGTGTGGCTGGTCGTCCTCTCAAACCAGCTACGGATCGTCGCCTTGGTGAGCCATTACCTCACCAACTAGCTAATCCGATATCGGCCGCTCCAATAGTGCAAGGTCTTGCGATCCCCTGCTTTCCCCCTTAGGGCGTATGCGGTATTAGCTACGCTTTCGCGTAGTTATCCCCCGCTACTGGGCACGTTCCGATACATTACTCACCCGTTCGCCACTCGCCACCAGACCGAAGTCCGTGCTGCCGTTCGACTTGCATGTGTAAGGCATCCCGCTAGCGTTCAATCTGAGCCAGGATCAAACTCTTCAGTTCAATCTCTGTAAAATTTCGTACTTCTGAAACATTGGGCTTTTACACTCAACATCTCGAGTCATACGTCGCTACTCAAAGAAAGTGAAGGGTAAAAACTTAGAGCCGATCATGCTTGACACACGAACGACAATTTTTACTCTTACTTTTAGTGAGCACTTGATTCATTTTGCTAGAAGCACTTCAGGCCGAAGCCGTCCGTTATCTTCTTGTGCATTGGCATCAAGCGCCCACACTTATCGGTTGTCTAATTTTTAAAGATCGAAGCAGCGTGCCGTTGCACGTGCCGCACAGTGATTTTCATCACCGCAAATTCTGTACTGCTAACTCTTCACTACCGCGATTTGCCGAAGCATTTCGCTGTCGTTGATGTCGTCGCGGCTTAATTCGCTTCGTCATCAGCAGAGAAACGAGATTATGAAGCAGTTCTTTCAGCTTGTCAAGTAAGCGTCGCATTTAATTTTGCAGAACACCTTACTTAACTCGCTGCGCTTTGCGCTTTCGCGCATCGCACCGCCAAACCTCACCACCCTGCGCATCGCAACTGCTAAATCGCAATCACTTTGCACAACCTAGCAGCTCTTGAAATTTAACCTGGCGTCGCTTTGTTTATTCAACATCACGCCGCACTTCGTTTTAAATCTCAGCAACTGCCAAGCCCGCCACTTTAACATGATTTTTTGCGTTTCGCAAGTGGCTTCTGCCTAACTCGCTTCACATCAAATTGTGCCGAAGCACTCATCACACCAAAGCTCACTGCACTCAAGTCGCCATGCCCACGCCCTAAAGCCCAAAGCACCTGCCACTCAAATCTCGACGCGCTGAAAACTTTGGCCTTCCACTCAAACCCTGGCAACTTCTGCCGCACCGGGTTGTTTTTGTGTTGCGTCAACCGAGTCAGAAACTATAGCACGATGAATTTCGACTTTGCAAGCCCTTTGGCTGAATATTTTCAAAAAGCAATGAAAAAAAACGGCGAAACACTCGAAGGCGGCTTAAAACGCATACTGCTACCCTCACGAAGGCGCCTCAAAAGGTGTGCCTAGCGAGAGCCGAACCCGAGACAGAGATATTCGTGTTCGCTCTGGTGTCATCGAGAACAAGCCGTCGCAACACTTTTCTTATCTGGCCCGCCCCATCCTCCTATAGCCACTCCTCTATATATAGCTACGCATCTATCTATATAGGCACTCACTTCGCGGTGGCTTCCTACTTGGCCGCACGATCTTCCTAACTGCCACCGCCACTGCCGCTGCGCAGATGCATTCCTATACACTGACGCTTACCCTATAGGATCGCTCTCTATATACGCTCTCTATATATAGACATCCTTCTACCTTCTATATAGAGGACACCAGCTACCTGCTATATAGATAGCGTTCAATGGGTAGACCACCACCTCTTTCACTGAAACCCCACCGCTCAAACGACTAGCCGGACGTTCAGCACCTGGGGCCCGGCGTCACGCTAGCCCTGGCTTCAGGCGCCCTGCAAACGTCTTGCGTATCTTGGCTACCTTCGTTGCGATCACGTATTGGCAGTAGCCCTGCTCTGGGTGCAGAGCAAAATAGTCTGCGTGGTAGTCCTCAGCGGGCCAAAACTTCTCCAGGGGGCGAAGCACGGTCACGATGGGTGCCGGAAATACCTTGTCGGCAGACAGCCGATCGATGAAGTTTTGGGCCGCCACTTGCTGCGCCGGGCTGGCATAAAAAATCGCCGATGCATATTGCGGTCCCACATCGTTGCCCTGACGATCCAATGTAGTGGGGTCGTGCGTGGCGAAAAACACTGTGAGAATGTCTTCCAGGCTGAGGGTCGCATCGTCGTAGGTCACTCTCGCCACTTCGACATGACCTGTGTCGCCATCGCATACTTGACGGTACGTCGGGGATAAGACATGCCCGCCGGTGTAGCCGGACTCCACCGAGTCGGCACCGTCCAACTGGCGGAACACCGCTTCGACACACCAGAAGCACCCGCCGCCCAATACGATTTGTTGTTGCATGCTTGATCTCCCGCTCGACTGGCACCACGTCACTTCCGTGACGCCATGCCTGAGTTTGATGGTGATGGACGTTTATCGCTCCGAAGCAATATGGTCCCGGAAAAACACGGTCCCGGTGCAATATAGTCTCGGAGCAATGAACCCAAAGGCAATAGCCCTTATGGCTTGGGCCTGGCCAAGGACAGCACCCAATCCGCCAGCGTCAGGGCCTCGGATTCGGACACTTGCGGCTGCGCGGGCATAGGCACCGCGCTCCACTTGCCGCGCCCGCCCTGCCTAATGGCATTGGCCAGATACTGACGGGTCGCGTCGACGGTTGCCGGATCGGCATATCGATCGCCTACGCTGGCAAGCGGCGGGCCTAC
>Ga0228631_1001796_pt1 | contig 10269 bp, 4 predicted proteins | sample 39DmetaG_FD_183049 | JGI IMG/M metagenome (GOLD analysis project Ga0228631, IMG submission 183049) | Seawater microbial communities from Monterey Bay, California, United States - 39D | ecosystem: Environmental > Aquatic > Marine > Coastal | place: USA: California | collected 2016-09-28
CTCCTGTGCTGTAGATGGCGCATATAGCATAACACAATCTAATGGTACTGTTGTGGCATCAATTCTAGCTGCGAATTCAGATTTCGGAGACGAAGAAGAAAATAACTTCTGCGTAGTTTCGAATTTGGGATATGACGTTGGTGTGAGTGAAATTTTCTATCCGAAAGGGACTATTTGTAACCCTGCTGTTGAGGCGCAAGTTGAGATATTTAATTACGGATCATCTTCATTATCAAGTTTTGATATTTCATATGATTTCGGAGGAGCGACTCAAGCGACAAGTTATAACGGTAGTTTAGCTCCGGGAACATCTGTTACTATGATGCTTCCTGTAGAAACAGTAAGTGGTGGTGCTAATACTTTGACAGTTACCGTTTCAAATCCAGATGGTAATGTTGATGAAAACAACACGAACGACTTAATGATGACCTCCTTTTACGTTTATGATAGCTACCAAGGACTTCCTTTTACTGAAGATTTCGAAAGCAATAGTTTTGCCACGAATAATTGGTATTTGACAAATAACGACAATGACATTACGTGGGATATCGTTTCTGTCAATGGAACTAATCCGGGAGACAAAGCCGCTAAAATTGATTTTTTCAATTATTCCAATGGAGGAGAGCGTGATGGATTTCAAACTGCACCATTCGATTTTGGTCTTTACACCAATATTCAAATGTCCTTTGAGCATGCCTTCCGACGTTATAATCAACAATCAAGAGACTCTTTGGCAATTTTAATTTCAACTGACTGTGGGGCAAGCTTCTCAAATATTGGAAGCTATGCAGAAGATGGTTCCGGAAGTTTCGCTACCGCTATTACGTCAGAAGAACCATTTGTTCCTGAAGCAGGTCAATGGTGCACTGGTAACATAGGCTCCGATTGTTTTACACTTGACCTAAATGCATATTCTGGAATGACTGGCGTTGTCATTCGATTCGAGTCAGTCAATAATGGTATAGCTGGTAATAATTTATTTATCGACAACATCAATATTACGGGTGATCAAACCTCAAGCCCACCAACTGCTGATTTTAATTCTGAAACGACGATATGTATTGGAGACTTTATTCAGTTTGATAACAATTCTTTGGGTGCAACCTCTCAATCTTGGGATTTCGGAGATGGAAGTTCAAGTTCAGCAATGAATCCAACGCATGAATATACAAGCCCAGGAACCTTTACGGTTCAACTTACGGTAACAAATGATTTTGGAACAGATACTTATTCACAGTCCATAAACGTTGGTGAAATTCCAACGGTTGATATTACATCGCCATTTAGTAACATTTGTAATACCGCTGGAGGATTTAGTTTAGATGCGAGTCCATTAGGCGGAAGTTTTTCAGGACCCGGAATAAATGGTTCGACATTTAACCCATCTGCGGCAGGAGTGGGAACTCATGTGGTAACATATAATTATACAAATAGTAGTGGATGCACCGCTGCATCTTCACTCACTATTGTTGTTGATAATTGTGCTGGATTAATTCAAGAAGGGCTAGAAACTATTGCACTTTACCCAAATCCAAATAAAGGTAGTTTTACGATTGATGGTTTACCTGAACAAGGAAGCATTCATGTTTACACTGTGGAAGGAAAACTTGTTGCAAATTATCAAATAGAAAGTCAGAGTCAGGTTCTTCGGTTAACAAGACCTGTTCCTGGAATATATCGAGTGCTGATTAAAACCGCATTTGGAGACAGAATATTTAAAATGATTATATCCTAAAAAAGAAGAGGCTTCGGCCTCTTTTTTTATGGATTATATAGTTTCGTTCTTATCGAGTTTGTGGTTGTAGAGATTACACCAATGTATATTCCACTTGGTTTATTAAAAGGGTACTTAAGCCCGCTTGAGGAACTTAAGTTAGACAAGTCAACAGACAGCACTGATGATCCTTTTAAATCATAAAGTTCAAGTTTTTGAAGATTTGGGTCGCTTGAATAGAGTTCAATGAAGTTATTTCTAATTAGCATATTTGTTTCTGATATCGTATTATCAAATCCTACAGTCGAAAGGTTTTGTATTTCTATGCTTGTTTCAATGCTGCAACCCAATGCGTCCGTAACCAGTAAGGTATAGTTGCCTGCATTGAGATTATCTATAAAATCATTTACCGTATCCTGTTCCAATATATATGTATAAGGAGGCGTACCACCAAACATGGATATTGAAAGGGAACCGAATGTTTCGTTTGTATAAGGTGTTGTGATATATTGCAGATTCATAGGTTCAATATTTCCAATAGAGAATGCTCCTTCATAAGCACATGTATTTAAAGTGAAGAATGTATAGGTGTAAGATCCTTCACTTAATCCAATTATGGAGAACTCGTCTTGGCCATTAGACCATATTACGGAATCAATGATTGATGGATTGGCAAAGTTAAGTGCAGCAGTTCCCGAGTTAGGATCATTACATGATATGGGTGTTGTTAAGATTTGGTATAAAGGCTCTGTTTCCACATCTATTACTAAATCTGATGAGCGATATAAGGTATCACCTGTTGCATTAAATGCCTCAAAATAATAAACTCCAGGGGTACTAATTGTGATAGTTGAGTCTTGTGAACCGTTACTCCAATTGTAATTTATAAACCCCTCTAAAGAAAGAACGACACTATCTCCCTCACATAGTAGAAGCGTATCCGTATTTTCAATCAAAGGAAATTCTACGGAGATATATAATTCTTCAAATATTGTAATCGCTTGGTTCGTAGGGACTGCATATCTTTTAGCAATCAAACCACTCGGGAACTTTACAAATATAGAATCTACAATTTCAGCCATGCCTATACCAAATATTTTGTGTTGTGAATTTTGAGCACAAAGCTGTTCTCCACAGAATACAGTTTGAAGTTGTTGTGTTCCATCGACATAAACTCTTATTTCTGCTCCAATAGCCATACGGTTTGATATGGTTCCTTTAGGAGTGATTTTAATATAATTATTGAGGTTGGTACTATTCAAAAGAATATTTGGTGCCACATTTTGATTTAAAACAACTACGTCATAGAATCCATCGTTGTTGATGTCACCTTTCACCGGGCAAAAAGAAACTGTTGAGACATCTCCAATAATTGAGTCGTTTATTTTAGTAAAACCTTCTCCACTATTGTTTTGGTATAGGATTGAATTAGTTGGAGCACCGTTGTTATTTATTGTATTGCCTGTCGCGATATATAAATCCTCATACATATCATTGTTGTAGTCAACCCATAGAGCTCCCCAACCAAAATCATTAACAGACATATCATAGTCCTGTGCCTTATTTGTAAAGGAATTTCCGTTGTTGTTTTCAAAAAGTTTATAATGAAAAGGGCCTTCTCCTGATAAGGAGGTTAATCCGAAATCAGTCAGGAAGAGATCCTGAAACCCATCATTATTATAATCGGATATAGAACTGGTCATGGGATTTTGTCCATCGTTTGAAACGCCCAATGATGCTGCAACATCAATAAAAGACAGTTGAGAACTTGTGTTCATCATATTTTTATAGAGTGCATCTACACCAAAGGATCTGTCATTTATAACATGTAAATCAATATCGTCATCATTGTTGTAATCAAACCAAACACCCATAAATGATGGTTGTGTATTGTTATCTATTGCTAATTGAATAGAGCGTTCTATAAAAGTCCCATTTCCCTGATTCTCGAAATACATGTTGTGACTGCTTCCCGTTGGATCTGAATAATCAGCAATGTATAGGTCTAGGTCATTGTCTTTGTCAGGATCAGCAAAACTGAATCCATATGGATGGCTCACAGAAGGGTAGATACCAGATGATATGCTTACATCCTCGAAGTTAAATTCTCCGAGATTTCTATACAAGCTTACTCCGAAGTCATCATATGAAATACAAAGGTCTAAATTTCCATCGTTATCGTAGTCAACCCAGGTGATCTGTCGAATGACACCTTCGCTATATAATAAAGAAGCTATTTTTTCAAATTGACCTTGATTATTTTTATAGAAAATGATAGAGTCATTGTGCATAGGATAGGTAATATCATCCCAACCATCTTCATCAAAGTCAAAGAATGACATGCCGTTTGAATTGGATAATGAGAAGTTTTGGAAATCTACGATTTCCTGGTTAGAAGAAATATCGATTAGCTGCTGGCAAATAGAGGTCGAACCAATAAGAAACAGCGCTCCAAAAAGAATATATCTTATCATAGTATAATGAGTCTTAGCGTTTCTTGTTGTATTTTCAAAATATAAATTCCGGAGGAAAGTTGAGAAGTGATAATTTGAGTTTCATTATTTTCTGTAAGTGATTTATACAGAAGTTTACCTGCACTATTGTAGAGTTTAATTTCTGCTCCTTGATATTCATTGGGTATATTCACAAGATTGACGGGTTGGCCTGAGGTAACTATATTAGGATGAAGCGCGATGATCGGTTCATACTGATTGGGAATAATTTCAACTGCCCCTTCAATGGTTAAAAAGCTTTCCTCTTGAAATTCAACTAAAGCATTTCCCGCTAAATCAGCGCCCTCTGAAATTTCAATGGCATGCAACTGTTGGTTTTGGGCCCCTGAGATTAACTCAAAGGATGTAATTAAGGAATCTTCCGTAATCCATTGTATATTATTTTGGTTTAGAATTACAGGAGAAATGATTAATGGATTATAATTAATTGTAGGCAGTATATCTGTATCCATTGGCTCATCAAAGCTTAAGGATATATTTAAAAGATTATTCGTTTCGTTCAGTGTATATGTATTTGCTGCAATATCAATAATTGAAGGGTTCTTTGTGTCTAGCATTATAAATACAGGAAAGGTTTTATTTTCCTGCGAATTTTGAGATCTATCTGCACCTAATGCAATCTTTAAATCAATACTGTCAATTTCGATATTTTCATCCAGAATTTGAAAATAGGCTCTATAATTCAATGAGTCTGTATAACCACTCTCTAAAACATTATATTGAATAGATCCATTCACATTTGTGCTTCCTTCAAAGTAAACTAGAGGTTGAATTTCTATGTCCATGGGCTCATTAAATTCGATTTCAACATAATTATCATTAGCACCGACAATTTGATCAGATATTATTTCAAAAGAAGAGGCGGCTGAAATGACCTCCGGATGATTTAAATCAGACACTAGTCTGTCCATGTACAAGCTATCAATAATCATATTTCCGTTGTGGTCCACAGCGCTTATGCAATTAAGATCTAGAGCTATTAAGTTGTTTGTATCCGGAAGGGCCCATATCTCAGCTTCAAAAGTAGTGGAGTCAATCCATTGACTTTGAAATGGATTCATTACCAGACTATTGTATAATTCTGAATTATTTTGAAATAGCAGTTCAGGCTCTATAGCTACATCCATTGCCTCATTGAAGGAAACTGTTCCTGTAAATATTGGATTGTTATTTAAATCATCAATATTAATGAGAGTATCGGAGAATACAATATTTGAAATACCGGGATTTTTAGTGTCAATTTCAATTGTCTCTATAGGTAATGAGTTTGATAACGGATTTCCATGGATATCTATGATATTATTAATTTCAAATTGAACTGCATCAATCTCTTCATCGTAATCCGCAACATTCAGATGTGCTTTATGGGATATAGGGCTAAGCCAAATAGAATTAATATTATCCTGGCTTAAGGTTGGGTTCATGTAGTTCTCACCAAAGAAAGTGATTTGTGGCATTAATTCTGTCTTGCAAGGTTCACTCATTAAAAGGGTAATCGCACCTCCTTCAAGTACATGTATATCTGTTAGAGGATTCACATTTGGGTTTAAGCTCAGTATTTTAGGGCGCTTGGTGTCAACAATGAGGTAGTCCTGAAGAATAAATGCATCTAAGATGATCCCGTCATTTGTTATTACATTTTGAATTCTAATTAAGGACGTAAATTGTTCAAGGATATTTGTGCCGACATTCATTTCAACTTGAAAATGTGCCGTATCTAGCCAGTTAATGGAATTTACGGTAATCAGATCATTCAGTGAGGCTGGAACAAGCGTTATTATGGGTTGGGTATTTGTATTCATTCCTCGGTTAAAGTGGCAGTCTAAAGTGATTGTTTCTCCTAAGTCAAAAGAATTTATAATCGTATCACTAATACTTGTTGAAATGAGCGCTGGATTAGAAATAGAAAATAACGAATCTGCTTTGTCAAATCCATTCTGGCCAATAACAGTTCCAATGTACCTGCCGGGAATGTCATCAATAGGGGGGTGGATGCCGCCCCATATCCTACTTAAACTGCATTGGTCCGCAGCATCTTTATACGATGCCCACTGAAGTTTTATAGTTGTACTAGGGCCTTCTTCAAAGAGCAAAAACTCATTGGCTTCCGCTACAAATTCACCAAGACCTCCTGGAAAATATGGAGAACCGGTAATATATTCTAAAACTCCTGCCGCAGCTCTAGAAAAAGTAGAATGCCCAGACACAAAGCCTGAAAAAGGAGGCGTTACAAATGTCGGCCGTTGATATGGCCACCAGTTTTCACCAAGAATCCATCCTGTCCCTGCAATATCATTTTCAGGGTTTTCTATATATTCATGTCCCTTCCATGTGAACAGTTTAATTTTATTTAGGTGCTCATAGTTTGGTCCAACAAAGGGGTCTAATGAATCAACAAGCTCAATGTAATTTTCTAGTAACGGAATACCATTAGTATTGTAGTTAGGAAGCAGGGGGTTAGAGCTTTGGCCAACTTCTGCCATGTAGCGTATAGCAGATACTGGTCTGATATAATCATAATAGCCTTTTAGGCTCCATGCGGCTATAGCTGCATCATGCATTGTCCCTCCGAGTGTCAGGTGGGCTTTTATGTCATATTCAAGTGTTGAAAGTACTGGTCCTTCTCCTTGCCATTCTCGAACAAAAGAGGGTTGGTCCATTACATAATGTAATATCTCAAACCAATGTCCGGGAGGTGTTTCAGAATCTATACCATCTGCCCAAAATTCAGCGAGAACCCTGGCGTAATCAGCTCTAGGGACAATTTGAGGTTCATACGGAATACCAGTTACAGGGTTTAAACTATATCCTTGAGAAGGATCGCCTCCTTCCGTGAGATTATAGAATTGTTCGTAGGTCGTTGAATCTATAGGGTACCATAAGTTATTGCCTATTGATGCTGGAGAAATATCCCAGCTAACGCCGTCTGCAGGGTCGAGGTGTGATTGCCAAATGCTCACTAAAGAGTGGTTCCACTTGTAAAAAGAAGTCCATGATCCTGTATCGTTAATATTCAAATATGAAGGTTGAACAGAATCAAAGTAAACATTATACCAATCTCCATCCCTGAAATTCAAATTGCTCATAGAAGGTTTGAGCGCAAATGGTGTTACATTTCCCCATTCTGGTGACAAAAAAGGCAAGGTATTGTCCACTAAATTCCCGGATTGGTCAATTGTAGAGTCAAGCGTAAGTGTTTGCCATCTATTTGGATCAATGATATCCGGATTCCCTGGCTCACTCATTATTAGTGGAGGGTTTATTGAAGTATAATAGGAATTTTCAAATTCATTTATTTCATTTGAGCCATCGGTGAAACCATAATTAATAATTTCTTGTGCGATGAAATTCCCAAGTTCAGCTGGCCCCCCATTCTCATAATCTAAATTTGTGTTATTGACACTATAGCCATGCGCATTCATAGCATTATACATTAAAATGTAGGTTGAATTATAATCGGGTGAATTATTGTATTTGTTTTTAATAAAATAAAATGAAGCGTAAGCTATCGTTTCGTGTATAGCTTCGTTTATTTCAAGAGGTGTATTCACACCTTCAAAAACACTGATATAGGTATCGAGTGTATCGCCGATTAAATAGGTTTCTTGACTCGGTTGATATGTGGCCCAGGCATCATATGTAATGATCGAGTGGTGGTATAAATTCCTTGCGTGGACAGTTGGTCTTGCAAAGTCATTTCTAATGGCTTCTAATAAAATTTCATTCCATTCCCTTGCAACGGATACTTGTGTATACGCATTAGGAGCAGCAATGCTTATAATAATATAAATCGCTGCTAATCTGATACTTGAGAAAGTGAGTTTCATAGTTTAGCGACAGAAAGTTAGGATTTTTTTTTGTTATTTCTATACAATGGATATTTAAGGATTCATTTGTTCATTGAATGTAGGTTTTATTACGCAATGTATTTCCCCTAAATGAATGGTGCTATGAATTTGGTGAATAAGTCTTGTTTTTTGTCTATTAATTGTGCGATTCAGAGGTATTATTCATCTTTGTAATAAATATTTAAATAATCTGAGGCTTATGGTATCAAAATTTATTTTAATGCTCGGTAATAATGGCTTAAACCTTAAAGAAATTGGTGTTGCTTCTATGGTTCTTTTTGCTGTAATTGATATTCTTGGAAATATACCATTAATCATTGCGCTTAAGGAGAAGACGGGGCGTATATATCCATTAAGAACTGCCTCGGTATCATTGTTTATTTTGGTTGGATTTTTATTTGTTGGTGAAAGTATTCTAGGTTTGATTGGTGTTGGGATAAATGAATTTGCTGTTGCGGGTTCTTTTGTTTTGTTTTTCATGGCGTTAGAAATGATATTAGGAATAGAAATTTTTAAAGATAGTGGGGAGGGTTCAAAGAAAGTTGCATCTGTTGTTCCTTTGGCATTTCCAATGATCGCCGGTGCTGGAACTATGACCTCTTTGATTTCTTTGCGGGCAGAATTTGAACTAGTAAATATTCTAATTGCGATTTTTTTAAATATTTTGGTCGTTTGGATTGTTTTGAAGCTAACGTCTACTTTCGAACGGATTATTGGTGAAACAGGAATTGCGATTCTTAAGAAAGTATTTGGTATTATTCTATTGGCAATAGCGATTAAACTATTTAGTAGTAATATTAGAGCGCTTTTTTAGGGTTTCCTTTTAGATTTCAAGTTAGAACATTTGTTTGATATGATTAAGAAGATCATATTGTTCCCGAGTCAGGTTATCAAATGAAACATTAAATAGTTTTATACGATTTTCATTCATATCAATATTCCAGGGCTTTGTTTTGAGTGTTGATTTACCATCGTAGTCAATTGAATCTATTATGTACCGAAAAGCGTTTAGTCTTGCGGTCATTTTATTCTTTGCATTTATAACCACCCAGGGGGCAATTTTAGTAGAGGTTTTGCGGAACATTTCATTTTTATAGTAGGTGTAAAGATCCCACATTTTTAATGATTCAAGATCATTCTTGCTGAGCTTCCAATATTTTAGGGAATGGTTTTTGCGCATTTCAAAGCGCTTTTTTTGCGTTGATTTATCAATAGATAAATAAAGTTTAATTAATGTTACACCTTCTTTTATAAGCCCAGACTCCCATTGGTTTACCTGATTCATAAAATATTTATACTGTGAATTACTGCAATAATTCATGGTTGGTTGAATCATTGCTCGAGAATACCATGAACGATCGTAGAACACAATTTCTCCATTTTTCGGCATTGTGCATTCGAAGGTATGAAACCAGGTTCGATTTTGTTTTGGTGTAGGAGATCCAATTTCAACAACTCTGTGGTGTTTCGTCATTAAATTTTCTGCCATTCGCTTGATAGCAGAACCTTTTCCAGCGGCATCTCGTCCTTCAAATACAATGGCAATACGCTTGTCGTTTGCTAATGCCCATTCTTGCATTTTGAGAAGCTCAATTTGATACCTGAATTTTTCTTTTCGGTACTTCTTTTCACTAACATTTTCAAAGGCACTATAGAATTTAGGCTCCACCATATAAAAGAAAGATAACAAGTTAAACTTAAAATTACTATCCCATTAATGATATGTTAACAATTATTCTTATTCGTAAAACTGTTTTGGCGTGAATCTTGATAATTAACAGTTAATGAAATCAGTTTTATTCACTTCTAAGATTACTAAATGGTCATTTGCTTTGACTGCATCAATCGCCTCTTATTTCGGTTTGCCAGATGCTCAACGTGAATATTTAAAAGATCGCGTCAAGAGTAAAATAGTTTCCTATTTCAAATTGAATGAAAATCACAATAATGTAGAATCGGTAGAACGATTTTTACCTGATCTTTCTCACGAGAGTGTTGAGACAGTCTATTATTTTAACAAGATTACGCGCTATTCTGAAAAAAGGCCTTTTCATAAAGGTCCAATTCTAAGGTGGGATCAGGATATTAATATTTATTTAGCCGGGAACGTTAGTAAATCGAATAAAAAAGAAACCATTAAGGTTATTATCGAGCTAAATCGGTTGATCAAACCCATTAAAATTAATTTGGTTCA
>Ga0228631_1001798_pt1 | contig 10251 bp, 9 predicted proteins | sample 39DmetaG_FD_183049 | JGI IMG/M metagenome (GOLD analysis project Ga0228631, IMG submission 183049) | Seawater microbial communities from Monterey Bay, California, United States - 39D | ecosystem: Environmental > Aquatic > Marine > Coastal | place: USA: California | collected 2016-09-28
AGAAAGAGAAGCAAGTAAACCAGAAAGAACCACAACTCCCATTTTTCCAATCAGTATTTTCAACCTTGAAACAGGAGTAGTTAATAAGGTTTCGATCGTTCCTCGTTCTTTTTCGCCTGTGAATAAATCGATAGCAGGATACATACAACCAATAAATCCAAAAGCTATAAATACATAAGGTAAGATTCCTCCGGCTAGTTTTCCGATCATTTCTTTGGAAGAAGCAACGTTTGTATAGGTAGATTTTATTGGGTTTACTTTATCTTCATTAATCCTTAAAATATCTAATCTTTTGTTTCTTTCCTCTCTTTCGATAAAGTCCATATAGCCTTGGGCTCTTTCTTTCATTCCAATTTCAGTAGCATCGTATAATATGTCAACTTTTAATTGAGGAAATGGGTTTTCTTTCGTGGAGGTGAAACTACCTTTGGATAAAACACCTAATTGTAAGGAGTCGTTTTGAAGAGCATTTGCAAGTTCTGTTGAATCGGAGAAATAAAGAATTTCTTTTTTGCCTAAAAAGCTTGGACAATTTTTAATTCGACTAACTAATAAATCATTTTCAGCCCCAACATATCCTATTTTTAAAGCTTTTTCTTGTGCTTCTTTTTGAAAAGAGCTAGAAATGCTTACAAAAACATTCATGATTACTGGAAAAACCAAAATAGGAATTACAATCATCATCATGATTGTTCGTTTATCTCTTAGTGTATCTTTTAGTTCTTTTTTGAATATATTAAAAATCATGGTAGTTTGTTTAAATTGTGTATTCGCTTACGTTGTTATCTTTTACAATTCGTATAAATTCTGAAGTTAGGTTTTCTGTGCTCATTTGTTTCTTGAAGGCTTCCATGCTATCGTTAAATAACAACTTTCCTTTGTGAACGATAGCTAGATCATCACATAGTAAATCTACCTCACTCATAATGTGACTTGAAAAAATAACCGTTTTTCCTTCTTTTTTACAATCGGAAATTAATTTGATAATGTTTTCGGCTGTTATCACATCTAAACCACTTGTAGGTTCATCAAAAATTACGACTTCAGGATCGTGAATCATAGTTCTGCAAATAGAAACTTTTTGTTTCATACCAGTACTTAACTTTCCAATGCGTTTGTTTTGAAAGTCATTCATGTCTAGTAAATCGTAAAGTTTTTCTTTACGCTGAATGATTTCGTTTTTAGGTAAAGCGTAAAGAGAACCAAAGTATTCTATCAATTCATTTGGTGTTAGTCTTGCGTATAAACCAGTAGAGCCAGTTAAAAAACCTATTTTTTTTCTAGCTTCTTCTGGATGTTTTATAGCATCAATACCTGCAATAGTAACTGTTCCACTTGTTGGTTTGAAAATAGTTGAAAGCATACGAAGAGTGGTAGTTTTTCCAGCACCATTAGGTCCGAGAAGTGAAAATACACGTCCGGGTTCACATTTAAAAGAAATACCGTCAACAGCAGTTGCTTTATCTTCGTTGGTATTCAATTCTTTCTTCTGTTGTTTCGAAAGTGTAAATTCTTTTTTTAGGTCGACTACTTCAATCATGTTTTACTTTTTTAGTTAAGCAAAATTAAAAAATGTTTAAAAAATTGAAAGTAATACTTTTTAAGAGGTTAATTATGTATATAAACGGTTTTGTAAAAATGAGATAATGTAACTATTAAGTAGTTTTCGCGTAATTGTTTATAAATACGAATGTTATGAAAAAGTTTTTATTTTTTTTATTAGTCTTAGGTTTTTGCTTGTCAGGTTACTCTATGGAATCTCGAATGAGTAATTTGGATTACGTTGATCAATGGAAACAAATTGCTGTTCAGCAAATGATAGATTTTCAAATTCCTGCTAGTATTACCTTAGCACAAGGTATTTTAGAGAGCGGAAGTGGAAACTCTATGTTAGCCCAAAAAGGAAATAACCACTTTGGAATAAAATGCCACGGATGGCAAGGAGATAAAATATACTTAGATGACGATGCAAAAGGGGAGTGTTTTCGTGTTTATTACAATGCGGAGTTATCTTACTTGGATCATAGCGAATTCTTAAAAGGTAAATCTAGGTATAGTAGTTTATTTAATTTAAACGTTACTGATTATAAAGGTTGGGCTAAGGGTTTAAAAGAAGCTGGTTATGCAACTAACCCTAAGTATCCAAACTTATTGATTGATATAATTGAAAGGTTAGATTTATCTGAATTAGATAAATTAGGTGTACCAATAGTTGAAAGAAAATTAGAGTTAAATACTAAAGCATCAAGTTCAACATTACAAAGAGCAGTGTCTGTTCATAAGAACAAGGTAAAGTACGTGGTTGCTAAAAGTGGAGATACGTTTTATAAGATTTCAAAAGAACTAGGTATTAGTTTATGGCAACTGTATAAGTACAACAATTTTAGTGTTAGAAAAGAATCTCTAGAAGAAGGAGATGTTATTTACATTCAACCAAAAAAGAATAGAGCCAAAGAGCGAAAAGCAAAATATACAGTTTCTATGTATAATACTTCGTTAAAAGATGTTTCTCAAAAAGAAGCTGTCAAATTAAAAAGATTACTTCGTAAGAATGAGGCGTTCAATAGTTCTGAAGAACTACCAATTGGAACGGAAGTGAAATTGAGGTGATTTTTTAATGGTTATTTGTAAATGGTGGGTGATTAATATTTTCTATTCGTCTTCTTTTTTATAGCCCTCATAGTAATACGACTGTTCAATTCCTTTGAATATAACTTCCCTATTATTAATGTCATCTGTTAAGTTATTACTTAGTAAAGTTCGTATTTCTAAATCATTAATAGGACTTCTTTCCATTGCTTGTAAATAAAGGGTTTTATCAACAAACTGCCAATTTACAAGTTTTTGAAGTTTTGATTTTAAAATCATATCTAACCATATTCGCATTGTTCTCCCATTGCCTTCCATGAAAGGGTGAGCAATATTCATTTCAATATATTTTTCGATTATTTCTTCAAAAGTATTTTCAGGCATTTGTTCAATTTTGACTAAAATCTCATTGAGATATAAAGCATTTGCGAATCTGAATCCACCTTTTGATATATTAACGGTTCTTATTTTTCCTGAAAATTCATAAAGATTTTTGAATAGATAGTGGTGTATTTCCTGCAAACCTTTTGTTGTTCCAACTTCTATTTGATTAATATCTTCTGATTCAAACAAACGATAAGCATTCTCTAAACTTTTTTTATCTACATTCATTTTTTGAAGTTTTGATTTTGAAAATATTTTAATCCTATTTCTTATATATCTTACAAGAAATCGCTCTATGGTCACTAAAAACTTGCTCTTGTAAATTAAATTGATAAGAATTTAGGCTTTTAGAATGAAAAATGTAATCAATCCTTCCAGCTGGAATTTTCCCTACAAATGTTTTTCCAATTCCATAACCATTATTTCTAAAAGCATCTACATACTTTCCATTGAATTGATTATAGGTAAAAGATAAAGGGGTATCGTTGAAGTCTCCACAAATAATGACTGGGTAAGGGGAGTTATTAACGTGATTAATTACAGTAAGTGCTTGATCTGCTCGAATAGGAAAAGCTTTTCGGAGTTTTGCAATCATCAACATTAAGGCTGATTTTTTTTTAGATAACTCTTCTTCTTCTTCATTGCTGAATAAAGCATATTCTTCTTTTTTGAATTTTATGGATTGAAAATGGATATTGTAAACTCTAAAGGTGTCTTTGTTTTTTATAATATCCGTGTAGATACAGTAGTTATCTTCACTCAGTTTTTCATCGTCTTTAAAAACAACATCTCCTTTTGTGTGAATTTTATGTTTTGATAAGGTTGTAATTCCAAAATGTCGATCTCCATTTTTATTGAAACTGTACTTCTCGTGGTAGTCTTTTATTTTCAGACTTGATATTAAGGTATCTTTTGTGTTAAAATTAGTTGGTTTGTTTTTGTAATAAAACTCTTGAAAGCAAATAACATCAGGGTTTTCTTTATGAATGTAATTCAAAATAGAGTCTCTGTTTTGAAGGTCATAATTCAAATCAAAATTGTATAGACCGAATAATTGAACGTTATAGCTCATAATATGAAGTGACTCATTCTCATTTTTAGGAGTTATGTCTGGGTTTCCTAGAGCGAAAAAGCGAAGGTTAATGGGGGTTCCAATAAATATAATAACCAAGAAAGTAATCGACCATTTAGATCTTTTAAAAATCCATATAATTGTCAATAATATGTTAATGAAAAATAGGATAGGGTAGGATAAGCCAAAAAAAGGCAAGAGCCATAAAGATTCAGGGTGAATATAAGGCGATAAATAAGATAATAAGGTGCTAACTATACTTAAGGTAGAAATAACCTTTAGTAGGAAGTTTATTTTAGACCTTTTTTTAGCCATTTTACTTATTACTTTGTTGGAATAGAAAGTCTTTTTCTTTTTTGCTTAAAGATTCATAACCAGATCTTGCAATTTTATCTAAAATCTTATCCGTTTGTTCTTGCTGCTGCTTCTTATTGTAGTTAAATTCTTCATCTGTTTGGTTCTTAACATTGTTTGAAGCTCCACCTTTTTTTACTTTTAACTTAGGTTCGCTTTTGAATTTTAAATTCTTGAAGAAGTAAAATACTTTATCAGTGAAACGAGTAAAACGGTCGAGTAGGTTGTTTGGTTTGTGCATGGTTTTAATGTAGAGTATTCCAATTAAAGAGCCTCCAATATGAGCAAAGTGTGCTGTTCCATCCATTGAGTTCAAAGCAAATAAATCCATTGCTAAAAATCCAAATGCTAAAAACATAAGTTTGACAGGTATCATTCCAAAAAGCATGACTTTCATTTGTGGTCGGTAGAAAGCCACAGCCATGAATATAGCCATTACAGCACCAGATGCACCAACAACATTAATGTTTCCAGTTTTTAAAACAGGGAAAATAATTCGCGCTAAAACTTCAAATATTCCACCTGCTAAGCCGCCTAGAAGGTAGATGTTTAGAAGTTTTTTAGAGGAGAAGAATTGTTGAAACATTTTCCCAGTGAAAAACAGCATCAACATGTTCATCAATAGGTGAAAAAGCCCAAAGTGAGAAAACATTGTGGTAACTAATCCCCATGGCTTAGTAATAACTTCTGTGAAATCGGTGTTAAGTGAGAAGATATTCGTTTTTAGTAAATCAATATAATATCCAGTATTTCCACCAAATAGGTTCGCAAGAACTCCAAGAGTACCAATTATCAGAAAGGTAAAAACATTGATAAATATAAGTCTCACTGTCATACCTCCGTGATTGTATTGGTATTTTATGTTCTCAAATATGTTTCCGTCATTTTTCATATTACCAAAAATTTTGTTTGTCATTTTTTCTCCAAAATAAAATGATTGCAGCCCCCACGATAGCTCCACCAACATGAGCTAAATGTGCTACGTTATCTCCTTCTGTACCATTGAAGCTTTGGTACAATTCCCATAAGAAATAAGCTCCAACAAGGTACTTTGCTTTTACAGGTATAGCGAAATAGAGTAAGAATTCAGTATTAGGAAAAAGAATAGCAAAAGCTGCCAAGATTCCAAAAACAGCACCAGATGCTCCAACAAGTGGTGTCATTGTTAAACTTAAGTACTTTTGGATTTGATCTAAGCTTGAAATACTTATATCTGGAAGTGATAAAAGATAATTTTTCGCATTTGACAATAGTTCACTTTGTGAGGAGCTGTTTTTTATGATATTATTAAAAGTATCTAAGTCAATTTGATTAGCTGTTAATGCAGTTTTAAGTTGCTCTATTTGGTAAACACCAATGATATTGTACAAGATAAAAGCTCCTAAAGCTGAAGCGATATAAAAAGTGAAAAACCTTTTAGGTCCCCACAACCTTTCTAAGTTTGCACCAAGCATTACGAAAAGCCACATGTTTAAGAAGATGTGCATTAAGCCTCCGTGCATGAAGAAGTGTGTAATTGCTTGAAAGGGTTGAAATAATGGGGAATTAAAATAGTAAGCTCCAAGAGTTCGGTCGAGATCAATTTCTTGTCCTTCAAAAAAGAATTTTAAAACAAAAAACAATACATTTAAGAGTAATATATTTTTTGTTACCTGAGGAATGTTATTTAAAAATGAAAACATATTAAAATTTGTTGTTAATCTCTTCTAGGGAGATGGTTTCTATTATTTTTTTACCATTTGGTGTAAAAGTATGTTCAGTACAAGCAAAAAGGTCTTCTATTAATTTCTCTATTGCCTCTTTGTTTTGAAGCGAGTTCTTTCTTAAAGAAGCAGCAAAAGCGATGGAACTTATTATTACGTGTGCTATGTCTCCTTTTTCAATTTCTCTGTAAGCAATGTTTTCAAGGATAGTATCAATACATTGGTTAATGTTCTCTTCTTGAAGAATTGAAGGTACAGCTGTTATGGAAAGATTATCGGATGCTATTTCTACTTCAAAGCCTAACCTTTCTAACATAGTTTTATTGTTCGTCCATTCACTTAATTCTTTAGAAGAAACTTCTTTTTCAAAAGGGAAAAGTAGTTTTTGTGAAGCGATAGGTTCTGAAATAAAAGCTTTCATTAATCTATCGTAAGTAACTCTTTCTGAAGCTCTTTTGTGTTGAATAGTGATGAGTCCAGTTTTCCCAGCCGTAAAAATAAAGTTACCTTTTAGTATGTAGTCTTTATTGGTGTTTTCTTCAACTTCGAGACTTAATTCTTCTTCCTCAATTTCAGTTTCTTCTTCCTTTATGTTGTAAAATTCTTTCCAATCGTTTGGGTTTACATCATTGTTTCCAAAACCTGCTGCGGCTTTCATGGCAGGAGTGTACCCATTGGATTTATATGAACTGTTCCCGGAAGGTTTGGAGCTTGTAGAGTTGAAAGGGTTGTACGTTTCGTCTACTTTAATCGTTGGTTCAACCGGTGTTTGAGTTTTCATTTCATGTGGAATGTCAAAACTTGTTTCTCTGTTGAAATCCAATGTTGGAGCAATATTATACTTTCCTAAGGCTTGTCTAATACTACTTAGTAGAATAGCGTATATTAATTTGTCTTCTTCGAATTTAATTTCTGTCTTGGTAGGGTGAACGTTAACATCTATCTTTTCAGGATCAACTTCCAGGTATAGAAAGTAAGTAGGGAAGGTTTTAGAAGGAAGTAAGCCTTCAAAAGCTTTTGTTATAGCATGATTAAAAAAAGAGTCCTTAAAAAAACGATTGTTTACAAATAAAAACTGTTCACCTCGTTTCTTTTTAGAAAATTCTGGTTTTCCTACAAAACCTTTGATGGAAACAATGTCTGTTTCTTCATCGATTGGTACTAATCTTTCTTTGGATTTAGGTCCTAAAACATCTACAATTCTCTTTTTCAAGATAGCTTCTTGTAGTTTGTAGACGATGGTTTCGTTGTGAGTAATCGAGAAGTTTATTTCAGGATGAGCTAAAACGATTCTTTCAAATTCATCTAAGATATGTCGAAATTCAACATTTTCTGATTTAAGGAAATTTCTTCTTGCAGGTACATTGAAAAATAAGTTCTTAACCTCAAAAGAGGATCCAGTTGGACAAGTAATTACTTCTTTTTTAGTTACCTTACTTCCTTCTATTTGGATTAAGTTTCCTAGTTCTTCAGATTCTACTTTTGTTTTAAGTGATACGTGTGAAATAGCTGATATTGAAGCTAATGCTTCTCCTCTAAACCCTTTTGTAGAAAGGTGGAATAAATCAGAAGCTTTTTCAACTTTACTCGTAGCGTGACGAGCAAAACACATTTGCGCATCCAATGCAGACATTCCTTTTCCGTTGTCTACAATTTGGATTAATGTTTTACCTGCGTCTTTGATTAAAACATCGATTTTTGTTGCTCCTGCATCGATGGCATTCTCAACTAATTCTTTTATAACAGAGGCAGGACGTTGTATCACTTCACCAGCTGCAATTTGGTTTGCAATATGATCTGGTAATAATTTAATAACGTCACTCATACTCTTGATAATTTCTTGGTTTGTAATATTAACAAAGCTAATTAATTTTCATTTGTTTTTTCAAGAATTGTTCCATTGTTTTTACACTGTCTTATTGACAGTTTTCTTTCATTATTTGGTCTTTATTGTTTAACTTTGAATTTCACACAATATAATTATGTCAGAAGATAAGAAAATCATTTTTTCAATGGTTGGCGTAACTAAAGTTACCCCAGCAGGAAAGCAAATTATTAAGAATATACATCTTTCTTTTTTTTACGGAGCAAAGATTGGAATTATCGGACTAAATGGTTCTGGTAAGTCTACAGTAATGAAAATTATTGCTGGGTTAGATCAAGCTTATCAAGGAGATGTTGTTTTCTCGGATGGTTATTCCGTAGGTTATTTACCTCAAGAGCCAGAGTTAGACGAAAATAAAACGGTTAAAGAAATCGTAATGGAAGGTGCTCAAGAAACAGTAGATGTTTTAGCAGAGTACGAAGAAATAAACAATGCTTTCATGGACGAGGAAGTGCTTAATGATCCAGATAAAATGGATAAGTTAATTGCTCGTCAAGGAGAGGTTTCAGATAAGATTGATGCGTTAGATGCTTGGGAATTAGATGCTAAGTTAGAAAGAGCAATGGATGCTTTGCGTTGTCCTCCAGATGATCAGAAGATCGGGACTTTATCAGGTGGGGAAAGAAGACGTGTTGCTTTATGTCGTTTACTTTTACAAACTCCAGATGTATTGTTATTGGATGAGCCTACCAATCACTTAGATGCTGAATCTATTGAATGGTTAGAACAGCATTTACAACAATATTCTGGAACTGTTATCGCTGTAACACACGACCGTTACTTCTTAGATAACGTTGCTGGATGGATTTTAGAATTGGATAGAGGAGAAGGGATTCCTTGGAAAGGAAATTATTCTTCCTGGTTAGATCAAAAAGGGAACCGTTTGAAGCAAGAAGAGAAATCTGCATCTAAACGTCAGAAAATGTTAGCTCGTGAGTTGGAATGGGTAAGAATGAATCCAAAAGCTAGACAAGCGAAAAATAAGGCTCGTTTAACAAATTACGATAAGTTACAATCGGAAGAATTAAAAGATAAAGAAGAAGTTTTAGAAATTCCTATTCCAAACGGACCTCGTTTAGGTAATAATGTAATTGATGCAGTGAGTGTGTCTAAAGCTTTCGGAGATAAGTTGTTATATGATGACTTAAACTTTAAATTACCACCAGCAGGAATTGTTGGGATTGTTGGTCCTAATGGTGCTGGTAAGACAACTATTTTTAAAATGATAATGGACGAGCTGCAACCAGATTCTGGTGAATTTGTTGTTGGAGATACTGCCAAAGTTGGTTATGTCGATCAAACTCACAAAGATATTTCTCCTGAAAAAACTATTTTCGAAGTGGTTTCTGATGGGTTGGATTTAATTGAAATTGGTAACCAAAAAGTAAATGCAAGAGCTTATATTTCTAAATTCAACTTTAGTGGTTCAGATCAAAATAAAAAAGTAGGTGTACTTTCAGGTGGTGAGCGTAATCGTTTACATTTAGCAATGACTTTGAAAACGGAAGCGAATGTTCTTTTATTAGATGAGCCTACGAATGACATTGATGTTAATACATTGAGAGCTTTAGAAGAGGGGATTTTAAACTTTTCTGGTTGTGCAGTAATTATTTCTCACGATAGATGGTTCTTAGATCGTATTTGTACGCATATCTTAGCTTTTGAAGGCGATTCTCACGTTCATTGGTTTGAAGGTTCTTATTCAGAGTATGAAGAGAATAAGAAAAAACGTTTGGGAGATGCTGCTCCGAAAAGAATTAAATATAGAAAACTAGTTAAGTAATGATTAATGTTTGATGTTTAATGTTTGATGATGGTGTTGTTTAAAAGATAATTTTGATTAAATTCATAAGAGTATTACTAACTATTATAACCTTATGAAAGAAAATTTAATCAAAACTAAATCATTTGAATTTGCATTGAAATCAATTTATGTTTACAAAACATTAGTATCGGAAAAAGAATATATTTTGTCAAAGCAATTTATTAGAAGTTCAACAAGTATTGGCGCAAATGTGCAAGAGGCAGATGCTGGGATTTCCAAAAAAGATTTTACAGCAAAGATGAGTATTGCATCAAAAGAAGCTAGAGAAACTTTGTATTGGATAAGTTTAATGCAAGTTTCAAACTTAATTGACTTCGATTTTGAAGATATAAAACAGGATTGTGAAGAATTGGTCAGGATATTAACATCGATAGTCAAAACTTGTCAAACGAATGTCAATTAAACATTCATCATTAAACATCAAACATTAATACAATGA
>Ga0228631_1001800_pt1 | contig 10247 bp, 12 predicted proteins | sample 39DmetaG_FD_183049 | JGI IMG/M metagenome (GOLD analysis project Ga0228631, IMG submission 183049) | Seawater microbial communities from Monterey Bay, California, United States - 39D | ecosystem: Environmental > Aquatic > Marine > Coastal | place: USA: California | collected 2016-09-28
GCCGTGATTCCTTGCACCAGCCGGTTGTGCCGAAAGCGGCGCATCTGCTGCAAATCAGGCAGCTCAAGCCTGGCGCTCGCCCATTCGTCAAACGCCAGTTTCGTTGGACCAATCTCTACTCGATCCATATCATTGGGGGTGTTGTCTCCGGTCATTGCGCCGCGGCTGGGGTCAATCTTGCGGTTCTCGCGGAATGGTTCGATCATTAAAACGCTCCCTTCATGCGCAAGATTGCGTTCGCATCCTGCCTGTGTCAGGTTTGTTTGCGACATCTGTTTTCACAATTCCCGCAAGCGAGGCGGATTTTATGCCAGAAATTTTACAAAAAAACATTCCCTATGATGTGTCGCAACATAAGAAATTACCGGGAATGTTGCCTCTGGCGGAGGACGGTTGGCTGATTGAAGATGAGGCCTATGCAGCGCAACTGGCCGAGCGGGACCGGCTTTTGCAGGATATTCCAGACAAGGTATTTGCCGACGCCGGCGCCTCTGCTGAGGCAAAACAGGAGGTCTTGGATGAAATCTTAGCGCAATTGCGCCGCCGTCCCTCATATCGCGTCGAAACCACGATGGTGCAGCGCCCGGATGGGGTGCGCGTGCCGCTGGCTGGCGATCCGCTTCTCACCGCGGCGCGTTTGGTGCAAGAAGACCTTTGCTTGCATGAAAAGCGTGGTGGCGAGCATGTCTTGACCGCCGCCGTGATGTGTTTCCCGGCCAGCTGGACTTTGCACGAAAAAATAGGTCGACCGTTGAGTGCAGTACATCGGCCGGTGAAGGAATATGAGGCGGATGTGGCCAAACGGGTGCAGCGCTTGTTTGATGGGATAAGAGCTGGACGCCCCATGTGGCGGTTCAATGTGCTGGAATATGTGCGACCTGATTTGTTTCAGCCCCGCAGCGAAACAGATCCGCGCAGTGGAGATGAGGATTATGGCCATGGCGCGTATATTCGCTCGGAGCATCAAGCTCTTGTGCGTCTGCCGCGAACTTGCGCAGTCTTGTTTTCAATTCATACCTATTTGATCAAAAAACCGGCCCAGTCCAGCGCTTGAGCTGCTCAGGCAAAAAAGGCGCCCAAATCTGGACGCCTTTTTTGTTTGTTCGCTGTGAAACGCGTTTAACAGCTGTAGTACATGCCAAATTCAACGGGGTGAGGCGTGTGCTCATAGTGCAGAACCTCTTCCATTTTCAGGTCAATATAGCCTGCGATTTGATCCTCAGTGAACACACCGCCGGCGGTCAAGAAGCCCATATCCGCTTGCAGCGCCTCCAGCGCTTCGCGCAGGGAGCCACAAACAGTTGGGATGTCGGCCAGCTCTTCTGGCGGCAGGTCATAGAGATCCTTGTCAGATGCTTCACCGGGGTGAATTTTGTTTTTGATGCCATCAAGACCTGCCATCAACAAAGCGGCAAAGCACAGATAGGGGTTCGCGGCTGGATCTGGGAATCTTGCTTCAACGCGCTTGGCTTTTGGCGACTCAGCCCATGGAATTCGAACGCATCCAGACCGGTTTCGTGCAGAATAGGCGCGTAGAACAGGGGCTTCAAAGCCAGGGATCAGGCGCTTGTAGCTGTTGGTTGATGGATTGGTGAAGGCATTCAAGGCTTTTGCGTGATGCAAAATACCGCCGATGAAATATAACGCCTCATCCGAAAGATCGGCATATTTGTCGCCGGCAAACACAGGCTTGCCATCTTTCCAGATGGACATGTTCACATGCATGCCGGTGCCGTTGTCACCTGCAATGGGCTTGGGCATGAATGTCGCGGATTTGCCATAGGCATGAGCGACATTGTGAATGACGTATTTATATTTTTGTAACTCATCGGCCTGGTGGGTCAAAGATCCGAAGATCAGGCCCAGTTCATGTTGGCAGCTCGCAACTTCGTGGTGATGCTTGTCAACTTTCATGCCCATCCGCTTCATCGTCGATAGCATTTCGCTGCGGATGTCTTGCGCGTCATCAATCGGGTTCACGGGGAAATAGCCGCCTTTGATGCCGGGACGGTGGCCCATGTTGCCAACTTCATAGTCGCTGTCAGTGTTCCACGAGGCATCAACTGCATCAACTTCGTACGACACTTTATTGATTTTATTCTCAAACCTAACATCATCGAACAGAAAAAATTCCGCTTCCGGACCCATATAGGCCACATCGCCAATGCCCGAGGAGATCAGATAGGCTTCTGCGCGCTGCGCACATCCGCGCGGGTCACGCGCGTAGCTTTCGCCGGTGTCCGGCTCAACCACTGTGCAGTGAATGCAGATGGTTTTCTCGGCATAAAAGGGGTCGACATAGGCGGAGTTTACGTCCGGCATCAATTTCATGTCGGATTCTTCAATGGATTTCCAACCGGCGATCGACGAGCCGTCGAACATAAAGCCTTCTTCCAGAAAGTCTTGATCGACCTGGTCAGCGCAGACGGTGACGTGCTGCAGTTTTCCGCGCGGATCTGTGAAGCGAATGTCCACATATTCGATGCCTTCATCGGCGATCTTCGATAAAAGAGCTTGGCTCATAGATTGTCTCTCCTTTAGAGGCGTTATTAGATAGCGTCGTCGCCGGTTTCACCGGTGCGGATACGGATGGCTTGTTCAACTGTCGACACGAAAATTTTCCCATCGCCAATTTTATCGGTTTTCGCTGCGGTACAAATGGCTTCGATTGCGTTGTCGAGCATGTCGTCGGCTAGAACGACTTCGATTTTTACTTTCGGCAGAAAATCGACGACATATTCAGCACCACGGTAAAGTTCCGTATGGCCTTTCTGACGCCCGAATCCTTTGACCTCTACAACAGAGAGGCCCTGCACGCCGATGTCCTGAAGCGCTTCTTTCACTTCATCGAGTTTAAACGGCTTAATTATGGCTTCGATCTTTTTCATTTTGATACCCGCTTATTTCATTGCAAGACGGGAGTTTCACTTTTTGTCTTGCCCGGCAATTGCTCTTTGTTGGGATCGAGGTGGAATGCCGCAGGTATCGTCAAAATTGCCTATTAATTAATCAAAATGCATATTTTTTGCACATAAATGAATCCTGCCTCGTGAAACAGCGCGCCCATGGCCCGCCAAAACTCATGGGCCCTAAGCCATACTGTAACGCGCTGACCTATTTCACTATCTTAGGGTTTCTTTGCCCCACCGCTTTCGAATGAATCTCTAAGCTAACAGGTCATTGGTGTTAAAGCCCCAGCTCAATAGAAAAAAAGAGCTGCGGCGGCGAGCAGGCACAGTGGGGTATGGCCATCGGTCAAACTGTAATGGCTTGGCAGCCGGGTCATGCCGAGGTCTTGGTTTCCAAGCCGATATCCTAGTTTCGCATTCTGCTGTCGATCCGGCAATGAAGCGACCCTTTGGATGATAATCCGGGCACGTGCTCGTTACAGCTCCCATAATACCTAGTTTCTGATTTATATGGGTCAGCCCCAACTGTAATTTTTGTCCTAGGGAAAATTCGTCCCGAAACTGTCATTTTCCACTCGCATCCTGGGGCGAGCTTTGTTAGAGAGCTCCGGAATATGGCGGCTCTTCGGGGCTGCCACATAGTTTGCGGGTATGGCGAAATTGGTAGACGCACTAGATTTAGGTTCTAGCGCCGCAAGGCGTGGGGGTTCAAGTCCCTCTACCCGCACCATGGTTTGAAAAGGGATGTACTATGCAGGTCACTGAGACCCTGAACGAAGGCTTGAAGCGCGGTTACAATATTGTTGTGACAGCAGATGAGTTAAGCGCAAAGGTTGACGAAAAACTCGTTGAAGCGCGGCCCGAAATTGAAATGAAGGGCTTTCGGAAAGGCAAAGTTCCGATGGCATTGCTGAAAAAGCAACATGGTCAGCGTTTGATGGGTGAGGCGATGCAAGAGAGCATTGATGGCGCCATGTCCAAGCATTTTGAAGACAGTGGCGATCGTCCTGCGATGCAGCCTGCGGTCAAGATGACCAATGATGATTGGAAAGAGGGCGACGACATCCATGTTGAGATGTCCTACGAAGCCTTGCCGACCATTCCTGAGGTTGATCTTAAGAAAATCAAACTTGAAAAAATGATTGCCAGGGCTGATGAGGCCTCTGTTGATGAAGCCCTCGCGAATTTGGCGGAGACTGCACAGGATTTCGCAGATCGCAAAAAAGGGACAAAGGCGAAAGATGGCGACCAAGTGACCATTGATTTTCTTGGTAAAGTCGACGGCGAAGCCTTTGAGGGCGGCGCTGCGGAAGATTATCCGCTGGTTTTGGGATCGAATTCCTTCATTCCCGGTTTTGAAGCACAGCTCGTCGGCGTAAAACTTGGCGAAGAGGTTGAGGTGAATGTCACGTTCCCAGAAGAATATGGCGCTGAAAACCTAGCCGGCAAAGACGCGGTTTTTGAATGCAAAATTAAGGCTGTCAAAGCCCCGAAGGCGGCTGAGATCAATGATGAGCTGGCCACTAAATTTGGCGCTGAAGATTTGGCTGCTTTGACAGGTCAGATCACAGAGCGTTTAGAGGCCGAATATGCTGGCGCAGCCCGCGCTGTTCAAAAGCGTCATCTACTTGATGCATTGGATAAGATGGTGAAATTTGAATTGCCCCCATCATTGGTAGAAGCTGAAGCGGGGCAGATAGCTCACCAACTTTGGCATGACGAAAATCCTGACGTGCAGGGCCACGATCATCCTGAGATTGTATCCACAGATGAGCACAATACACTGGCTGAACGCCGCGTGCGCTTGGGCCTTCTATTGGCTGAGTTGGGCCAAAAAGCTGAAATCCAAGTCACCGACGCGGAAATGACTCAGGCGATGATGAACCAAGCCCGTCAATATCCAGGCCAAGAGCGCGAATTCTTTGAATTTGTGCAACAAAACCCACAGATGCAGCAGCAAATGCGGGCGCCTTTGTTTGAAGATAAAGTTGTTGATTACGTCTTTGAATTGGCCACAGTGACCGACAAAGAAGTCTCAAAAGATGAGCTTCAAAAAGCCGTGGAAGCAATGGACGACGAATAAATTGACCACGCCCGCATCTCCTTTTTGAAGTGGGATGCGGGCACGGTTCAGCTCTAGGCTACCCGGCTGAAGCTTCCTATAGGGTCATCATGCCATCCTTGTCTGAGGATGGCTTTTTTTATAGGCAGGGTCCATGGCAATTGCGGCCTTGCGCCAAGCAAAACGCCGCCCTGAGACAGAGCGGCGTCTAAATGTTTTGACTGGATAGAGTAGGGGTCTTAAGCCTCTTCGTCATCCGATGCGTCACCCGCGGAAGCCTTTGGCCCATCGTCATCGCCAAAGTCATCCATGCCGGCAGCGCCGATATCGTCAAACAATTCTTGAATTTCGAACTCAGCTGCTGCTTCTTCTTCTGCCGCGAGATCTTGGATGGACTTGCCTGCCGCTTGCAGCTCCGCCTCTTCAACCGAACGGGCTACGTTCAGTTCAATTTTGACGTCAACTTCAGGGTGCAGTCGCACAGAGACATCGTGGATGCCCAGATCTTTGATTGGCGCCATCAAAACAACCTGCTTTTTGTCCAGGCTGAATCCGGCTTCAGAGGCCGCTTCGGCCGCATCGCGGATGGTAACAGAGCCGTAAAGCGAACCAGCGTCAGAGGCTGACCGAATCACAATAAATTGCTGACCATCGAGCTTGGCAGCCAAGGCTGCCGCCTCCACTTTGGTTTCCAGGTTGCGCGCTTCGAGCTGTGCTTTTTGCGCTTCGAATGCTGCGATATTGGCGGCGGAGGCGCGCATCGCTTTGCCTGTTGGGATCAGGAAGTTGCGGGCAAAGCCCTGCTTTACATTCACAACATCGCCCATTTGGCCCAATTTGGCCACACGTTCCATAAGGATAACTTGCATGTGCTTGGCTCCTTATTTCACAGCGTAGGGCAGCAGTGCCAAGAAACGTGCACGTTTGATGGCGCGAGCCAGCTCACGTTGTTTCTTTGCAGATACTGCGGTGATACGGGACGGCACGATTTTGCCACGCTCAGAGATGTAGCGCTGCAAAAGACGTGTGTCTTTGTAATCGATTTTCGGTGCATTCTCACCGGAGAAAGGGCAGACCTTCCGGCGGCGGAAAAATGGTTTTGTTCCCATGGTTTAGCGCTCCTTAAGACCGGCGTTCGCGACGTTCACTGCGATCACCGCGGTCGTCACGTTTTTGCATTTGAACGGAGGGGCCTTCTTCGTGACCTTTCACGCGGATGGTCAATGTGCGCATGACATCTTCATGCAATGCCATCAGGCGTTCCATTTCGGAAATAGCGGCCGAAGGCGCATCTGTTTTCAAAAAGGCATAGTGGCCCTTGCGGTTTTTGTTGACTTTATACGCCATGGTTTTGACGCCCCAATATTCCTGCTCAACGACGGACCCGCCGTTTGCGCTCAGAACATTGGAAAATTCTTCGATCAATGCTTCGGCCTGTGTGTTCGACAGGTCCTGACGCATAATGAAGACATGCTCATAAAATGACATGTACTTTCCTATTTTTTAGGTGCGCTTCAAAGATCAGAGTTAAGACCGCAGTCTGATCACGAGAGGCCACACGGGAGAAGGTTTACCTGCGGATGGCTGCCTTTGCCACAGCTGGGGAAAAGGTGCAAGGTTTACGGCGCATGTCCGCGGTTTTAAAATTGATTTTCAAAGCGCCCGCGTGTTCCCTTGCCCGGAGCACTCGCAGCGCGGCTGCGGTAAACCGTTGCGGTGAGGCGTGACAGGGGATATGCCAAGAAAAACCGAAGTTTCAAAAGAGGATCAAAATGCGGGCATTTGTTTTTCCAGGTCAAGGGGCTCAGACCGTCGGCATGGGCCAAGATCTTGCGGACAGCTACCCGGCGGCAAAAGCTGTGTTTGAAGAAGTTGATGACGCTTTGGGGCAGGACCTATCGGGTCTGATTTGGAATGGGGAGATTGAAACATTGACCCTCACAGCCAATGCGCAGCCCGCTTTGATGGCGACGTCTTTGGCGGCTGTCCGGGCGCTGCAGGTGGAAGGACTGGGACTTGAAACGGCCTTTTTTGTGGCGGGGCATTCGCTCGGTGAATATTCCGCTCTGGCGGCGGCAGGGGCGATGAGCATTGCCGATACGGCCCGTTTATTGCGCATTCGTGGCTCAGCCATGCAGGAGGCTGTGCCGGTTGGCATCGGTGCCATGGCTGCGATCTTAGGGTTGGATTTCGCCGCCGTCAGTGCCGTGGCGGCAGCGGCCGCGCAAGGCGAGGTGTGCCAGGCGGCCAATGACAATGACCCAGGACAGGTTGTCGTTTCAGGTCATAAAGCGGCTGTTGAGCGCGCTGTGGATCTGGCCAAGGAGGCCGGTGCGAAACGCGCTGTGCTTTTACCGGTGAGCGCGCCCTTCCATTGCGCTTTGATGCAGCCAGCCGCGGACCGCATGGCGCAGGCCTTGGCAGAGGTGGAGATAAGCGCGCCGTCAGTGCCTTTGATCGCCAATGTGCGGGCCAGCGCCGTCTCAGACCCAGAACTGATCCGTTCGCTTTTGGTGGAGCAGGTCACCGGCGCTGTGCGTTGGCGCGAAACTATGTCCTATTTGGCGGCCGGGGGTGTGACCGAGGTTTGGGAAGTTGGCGCAGGTAAGGCTTTGTCTGGCATGATCCGCCGCATCGACCGGGCGATTGCGTGTCAGGCGATTGGGAGCCCTGAGGATATCGCCAAGCTGCAAGGTGCTGCTGGCGCCTAAAGATCACATTTTGGTCAGTGCGCCGGTTGGAAATAATGACGAATTTAGGAGAATCACATGTTTCGTTTGGATGTAAAAAACGCTTTGATCACTGGAGCCTCTGGCGGCATTGGCGGGGAAATTGCCAAGGCGCTGCATGCGGCAGGGGCGAGCGTGGCCCTCTCGGGGACTCGCGTGGAGCCGCTACAGGCTTTGGCAGATGAGTTGGGGTCGCGCGCGCATGTCTTGCCGTGCAACCTTTCGGATGCCGAGGCGGTGATGGCTCTGCCCAAACAGGCTGCTGACGCCATGGGCAGCGTAGATATTTTGGTCAATAACGCTGGCGTGACCCGCGACAACCTCTTCATGCGCATGTCCGATGACGAATGGACGTCGGTTCTCGACATCAATCTGACCAGCACCATGCGCCTGTGCAAAGGCGTGATGCGTGGCATGATGAAAGCCCGCTGGGGCCGGATCATCAATGTATCATCCATTGTTGGGGCGACAGGCAATCCAGGGCAGGCCAATTATGCCGCCTCTAAAGCCGGCGTTGTGGCCATGTCGAAATCATTGGCCTATGAGGTGGCCACGCGGGGCATCACTGTCAATTGCATAGCGCCCGGTTTCATCACCACCGCCATGACCGACAAATTGACAGAAGATCAAAAAACGGGAATTTTATCTCAAGTGCCGGCTGGACGAATGGGCAGTTCTGGCGAAATTGCGGCCGCGGCCCTTTATCTGGCAAGTGATGAAGCGGGCTACACGACGGGGGCTACGTTGCATGTCAACGGCGGCATGGCCATGCTTTAGAGGTTTTTTGCCTATTTGGAATTGCAGGCGACAAAACATTTGCCCCCCGGCCATCCTGTGCTATAGGCGGCGCAACGACGTGATTTGCGCCTTTTCGTGCTCACATCGGCCCCCTGTGGCAAAACGGGGATCTACCGCTTCGATGTTGAAGCACATCAAGACCGCAAGTTGTGCGGAGAACAACGGGCGCAAGCCCCGGAATGAATAAGGATCTGAGATATGAGCGACGTCGCTGACCGTGTTAAGAAAATTGTTGTAGAACACTTGGGTGTTGAGGAAGATAAAGTTGTTGATAATGCATCTTTTATCGATGACCTTGGCGCAGATAGCCTGGACACAGTTGAACTGGTTATGGCTTTCGAAGAAGAGTTTGGAATTGAAATTCCCGATGATGCAGCGGAAACAATCCAAACATTCGGTGACGCTGTCAAGCATATCTCTGAAGCCGTTTAATTTCAGCACCTTGACTTTCGACTGCGGCATCCTTCTTGGGTGCCGTTTTCATTTCTACCCCCCAGTAATTATTCCAAAATTGGGGGCTGACCTACGGATAGGTTTAGATCATAATTGACCAGAGATCAAAATTGGAGATCAAGATGCGTCGTGTCGTAGTAACTGGGCTTGGAATGGTATCGCCTTTGGCGGATGGGGTTGAAGCGACCTGGGAGCGTTTGCTCGCAGGAGCCTCCGGTGCAGGGATGATTGAGAAATTCGATACCAGCAATGTGATTACGAAATACGCCTGCGAAGTGCCACTGGGTGATGGGACGAATGGCACCTTTAATGGCGATGCCTATTTGGAGCCCAAAGAGCGGCGAAAAATTGACGATTTCATTCTTTTTGGTATGGCCGCCGCTCAGCAAGCTGTGCAGGACAGTGGATGGATGCCTCAGGCAGATGCGGATCTTGAGCGCACCGGCGTGATGATCGGATCTGGTATAGGCGGTTTGCAAACCATTGCCGAAACGGCTTTGTTGATTGACAAAAGAGGTCCGCGGCGGGTTTCGCCATTCTTTATTCCTGGGGCATTGATCAATCTGGTCTCGGGACAGGTGAGCATCAAATATGGATTTAAGGGGCCGAACCATGCGGTTGTAACGGCCTGCTCGACCGGTGCACATGCCATTGGCGATGCAAGCCGTTTGATCATGTTTGGTGATGCGGATGTTATGGTGGCAGGCGGCGCTGAAAGCTCAATCTGTGAGATTGGTATCGCTGGTTTTAATGCCTGCAAAGCTTTGTCGACTAAATCAGAAGCGGATCCAACAAAGGCCAGCCGCCCCTATGATGGGGACAGAGATGGCTTTGTGATGGGTGAGGGGGCCGGTGTGGTTGTCCTTGAAGAGCTGGAACATGCCAAAGCGCGCGGCGCGAAAATTTACGCAGAGGTTTTAGGCTATGGCATGTCTGGGGACGCCTATCATATCACCGCCCCATCCGAAACCGGTGAGGGCGGCGAGCGGTCTATGCGAGCAGCCCTTAAAAATGCGGGCCTCGAGCCCCACGCGATTGATTATATCAATGCTCATGGTACGTCGACGATGGCCGATACCATTGAACTGAGCGCGGTGGAGCGTTTATTGGGTGATGCTGCCTCTGGTGTGACCATGTCATCCACCAAATCCTCATGCGGGCATTTGCTGGGCGCGGCGGGCGCAATAGAGGCGATCTTTAGCATTCTGGCCATTCGCGATCAAGTTGCCCCTCCGACCATCAATCTGGACAATCCTGCGGTGGAGACACCGATTGATCTGGCACCAAATGCCAAGG
>Ga0228631_1001812_pt1 | contig 10215 bp, 11 predicted proteins | sample 39DmetaG_FD_183049 | JGI IMG/M metagenome (GOLD analysis project Ga0228631, IMG submission 183049) | Seawater microbial communities from Monterey Bay, California, United States - 39D | ecosystem: Environmental > Aquatic > Marine > Coastal | place: USA: California | collected 2016-09-28
TGATTTAAAATTTGAGATTAATTCATCAACTGTATAATTTGTAGGATTTTTAAATATATGCCTATTTCTTTTAATAGTTAAACATTTCATAAGACTATTAAATCTATCATTATTTGTTTCACCGCCACTACGCCTAAATAACCATATAAATGCCTCTGTGTTATTTTCAATAGTCCCTGAACTATTAATAACCTTATATCTATTTTCATACATATATTTACACGTCTCAAATCTTAAGTCTTTACCAATATTTCTTAAAATTTTTGTATTAGGATAATTTCTATCTGAATTTGATAAAATACAAATATATTTAGCTACAGCTATAAATAAACAATCCCCATCACCCGCATTATTAAGATAAAAATAATTACCTGAATCTAATGGTTTAATGGAATTAAATTTATTACTATAAAATTGGGAATCAACGAATAATTTAAGTTCATTTATAAATGGTTTTGTGGGGTCATTTATACAAAATTCGTTGTAAAGGTCTAAAATAAATTTACTTACATCAATAATTTTATTTCTATTGTTTGTAAGGCATATTTTGTTTCCTTCAGAGGTTTGGAACATATATTCACTTAATTTACACTCTTTATATGTAGGGTCTGAGGGTGATTGATAATTAATAATTTTATCATATATAATGTTTAATTCAGTAAAATTTTTACAAATTCTTATGGGCGGCATATCTCTCAAATATTCATATAAAACTAAAAATAAAGAATACAGAGCGGATTTATCAAATTCAATTGTTTTATCTTTATTAAGAACTTTAATTTTGAAATTACAATTTTCAACTGAGTTAATAGGGTTTTTGTCAAAATCTAAAAGTTTTTCGTTACAGAAATTAATTAACTTTAATAAATTTGGACTGAGAGTATTTTTAGATTGAGTATCTAATAATTTACATTCCTCTTCAATAATATTACCTAATATATTTTCGAAATCTTCTTTTGTTTTAGATATAGGATTTGTAATATTTATTAATGGATCAGAATCTCTAATTTTACACTCTTTTATTGATTGTGGTGAATGATCTTCGAGTGTATTTGTAGAAAAGTTTTTAACTAAATTAATTTTTTTATCAAAAATTTTCTTTGAAGAAGTGTTTTTCTCACAATATCCTTTTAATAACTCCTCAGTGTATTTTTCTAATTTTATATCCATAGTATAAAGTTATATTATAGATATATTTTTATTTAAATTATAAGTTTAACAATTTTTTATATGAATTAAGAATTTTATTAGCTTGTTTTGAATTGATAGGGTAATTTTTTGAGGTTTTGGGGTCTATAATAAACTGATAACTAATATTGTTACCACCACCTTTGGACAAAACATTTCCGGGAGTTAGTAAAGAAGATTGTGAGTTTAATTTTTTAAAGTTTTCAGATAAATTTTGGACTTCCTTGTCTAATTCTTTTTTATTTTGTAATAATTCTTCATTTAATCCAGCTGAAGCTTTCTTTATTTCTGTAAGAGCTCTTATTGGATTACTGTATTCTAAATTAAAAAGCGGTTCTAATTTATTAAAATTTCTTTGAACTATAACTAATATTTTACCTATATTTTTCATAAACCTAATAAGAAAATTTTTATTAACTTTTTTTAAATGGACACATATATCACCAGATATAATTTTAGCATTTTTACATATACTTAAGTCAGGAGCTCCATCTCCCAAAGTAGCTTTAAGAGTATTTTTAAAATCCTCTTCTATTTTGTTTTTAATTCTTTTAAGTCTGTTAGAAACTAAATTTATTATTCCTTCCATAAGAGCATAATTTATAAGAAAGGTTAGTTCGGATAATTTTTTTGCAAGTATTTTAGGAAATTCTTCTAATGATTTACCTAAAGCTTCAAATTTTGTTTGAATTGAACAAATATTTTCGATTACAGTTGGTATGGTTGTGTTACAAATGGTATCATCCGTTATTTTATCGATTATATTATAGACTGAAGCATATGTAGTTAAAGCGTCGTCTATAATTTGATAAACACCGCCCAAAAATTCTTTTAATAGTGATATTGGGTTGGTGGAATTAATAGAATCTTCTAAAGATACTTTTTTAGTTGAAGGAGTTTTTTTACTAATCGATTTTGTACTCATTAATATATATTAATAAAATAACTATCTAAAGAAATTAATAATTTAAAGAGTTTAACGAAATTATTTATATAATAACGTAATATGGATAAAAAACCTAAAAAGCGTGGAAGAAAACCTAAAGCAAAGAAACCCGTCGATGAAAAAAAAATACCAAAAAAAAGAGGTAGAAAACCTAAAGCAAAGAAACCCGCCGATGAAAAAAAAATACCAAAAAAACGAGGGAGGAAGCCACAAAATAAGTCATATGGACATAATAAAACCAAAATTTCTACAACAAAAATAAGTGATGAAAATATAATTATTCATTTACCAATTAAAAATATTAATAATGAGTTTAATAAAGTAAATAATTTATTAAATTATAACCCTGATATTAATGTACCAGAGCCTATTAATGACGATACAAATTTAGCGTTTATAACAGAAAAAACTAATAATAATGGTGATAATAATAAAAATGATAAGGATATTTGTGAAAAAACAAAAACGGATTATTCAAATATTGAATTTGAAAAAATAATTCACGATAATAATTGGTTTAATCCAGTAAATAAAAATTTAAAAAATTTTATAAATGATAGAAACAAAGAAATTGATAATTTATCTAAAAATATTAAACCCAATACATCATCTAAATTACTTATTCAATTTGATGAAGCAAATAAGAACAATAGATGGCCTGAAAATACAAGAATAGCTTGTTGGTGGTGTTCATATAATTTTAATAATAGACCATGTGCCTTACCCGTTTCATATACCAATAAAGTATATAATGTTGAAGGAATTTTTTGTTCTCCTGAATGTGCGGCAGCTTATAATTTTAATACAATTACCAATAATAATATTTGGGAAAAATATAGTCTTCTTAATATGCTTTATAGTAATATTTATAAAAATAAAATTAAATTGGCACCACCAAGAACTTCTTTAAAAAAATTCGGAGGTTGTTTAACAATAGAACAATTCAGAAAAAATAACTCAAATAATAGTGACTTTAAAATTATAATGCCACCTTTAAAAAGTATTATTCCCAGTATTGAATATAGCGAAAATGACAAGGGATATTCATCAGACAAAAAACCTAAACATACAGAAACAATAAATAAATATAAGCTTCAAAGAAAAAACCCATATAATAAAAATACTTTAGAAGAATGTATGAATATTATAAAAACATAAAATCATTTTAATATTATTATATAAATATGTTACAACAAAATATTTATATAAAAAATCTTGTAAAGGAAATTATTGATACTGCTTTACAAAATGTAACTAACAATAATAATCAAAAATTCTATTATATTAAATATTCAAGTATCAAAAAAAGTTATATAAGCACTTGTATTTTATATAAAGATTTAATGGAAGATTTTTTAGACCATAAATATGACGTAAAAGATTTATTAGATAAAGTAATGTTTTCCAAAGATATTATACCTATTCCATTTCTAAAAGGTAAATATTTAAGAAAAAACTATATTTTAAAGGAACTACCTTGTGAAATATTAATTATATTTATGGATATGAATATATTAACTGATAACCCAATATTGAATACCCGGAGTTCCTTTAGTTATATAATGAACCTTTTAAATTCACCACCTAATATTACACCCCCCACAAGTAATGGTTCTCTAATAAATAATTATTCTAATGCTACAACTATTAACGATTTAGAAAATTCATTAAATTTAATTTCACAACAACTAAACGATATTACTAATAATTCAACCAGTTTAAATATTACAAATGTGAATCAATCTATTTCTACTCCAGAACAAATAATAGATGATAATAAAGATAAATATAAGGATGAAATAAATATATTGAAAAATATGGGGTTTTCAGACGAATATAAAATAATTGAAAGCCTGATCATAAGTAATGGAGATATTAATAGTGCAATTCATTATTATTTACAATGACACACCCATCATTATCAGAATTGTTAATTTTTTTTTTTAATAAATTATCAATAAATACTTTATAATTTTTATCAATCATAATTTTATCTTTATATTCTTGACCAATTAAAAACCTTATAATTTGTATGATACACAACATTTTATCGGTATAATCATATATAATTAATTTATTTAGTTTATCAGGAAATTGTCTTACTAATATTTTTCTTAATCTTCTAAGAAATTTAATATCTAATGTTGATTCTGTAATTGAAGTTTTTTTCAAGTTTAATAGAATAATAAACTTATTTGTCTCGCCATATTTCTCTTCAAACTGTTTAATTTCCGTAATAATATCTACTAACGCTTTTTTTTTGTCTTTACCTAAACTTTTATTACAATCTGGATGGATACAAATAGACCCATCATCTAATTGACATAAATAATTTAAAAAACCCATATATATTATTAATAAAATTTTTAATAAAATAATTATACGCATTTTATTAATGAGTTTAAAATAAATTAAAATATTATTATTATTATTTATAATGAGTTTAGAAATCGAAGAAGAATGCTTTACACATATAATAGACCCAGAAACCAATAAAAATGTATTATTAGAATCCGCAGTAGGTCAACAAGTAATTAAAAATTATATTGAATGTTTAAGAAATGGACCAGATTCAGAAAATATTATATCAACTAAAATGTTTTACAGTTTAGATAATACTGAGACAGAAGTAAAAACTAACAGTATAGAAAATATTTTTGAGTATGCTAAAAACTTAGAATGTACACAATTTTCAGGAAAAGAATTAAAAGATATTATTAAAGGTTCTCGTAAAAAAACTCCCATGAAGGGTAATAAGGTATGGATTCGCCGTTCCAGCGGTAAATGGCAACGTGCTGTAATAGCGGTGGTATCCTTGGATGATAATGAAGATACAAAATGTAATGTGTGTTTTAAAACAAATGATGGTAAAATTGCATCAAAAAAAGGATTAGATATAAGTGATATATTATTTTATTAAATTCTAAATAGTTTATGATTTATTAGGTATTCTATATTAGGTCTCTGGTTATAGTCTATTGTGAATATTTTAATAAAAAAATCCTTTAATACATCCAAGTTAAAATCACTATTCATAGGACCTAAATATTCGTTAATTTCTTTATTAGTTTTAAATTTAGAGGGGATTATTATTTTTCTAAATTTAGTAAATTCTTTATTTATATTTCTTTTAATAATTTTAGTATTATCGTTTATAAATAATTTTACACCATTCGCTTTAAAAAAAAATTTATTTAGTATAACAAGATAACTTATTACACCTACTGCCCATACGTCGCTTTTTTTACCAAATTTTCTATCTATTAATTCTGGAGGGGAAAATGCGGCAGAGGCCATTTGTTTTTTTATAAATTTTGAATTATCATTTTTAAAAGTTCTTATAGCCCCAAAATCTATTAAAGAAAAATCTAAATCGGTAATAATTCGTTTGTTTTTATTGATATTTTTAAGTAAAATATTACTCGGTTTTAGGTCTAAATGCGCATATCCACTTTTATGTATAGACCTAATACATAATAAAAAATTTTTTATGAATTTGAGAGGGACCTCTATCGTTTTATAGGTATTATTTTTTTCAAGTAAATCTTTTAGTGAAATTCCATATTTTTCTAAAATAGAATATTCTTGGTGAAAGTTATCGTTTTTTGTTATCATTCTCCCATAGTCTATTACCAGTCCTATATTATTATTTATTTGTGACAATTTATACTGAATTTTTATTCCTCTTAATTCCATTCTAATATTATCAGGAGTTTCTTTTATTTTTGATAATCTTAAAATAATTTTATTATCGTTTTTATTTTTCGATGATTTGGAAATATTATAAATATTATTATAACTTCCACTATTTAATAATTTACATAAAAACAATTTTCTAGGTTTCATATCTATATAGGAAAGTAGATTAATATAACTTTGTTCATTAGGTATTTCGTCTGTATCTACATTAATATCTGTATTATTTACCATTTTAGTTTCAATAAGTTGCGTTTCCATAATAATATATTAAAAAAATAAATGATATTTTTATAACTTAATAAAGTCTTCATATTCAATTATATTTTTATTTAATTTTTTTGCTTTCTTCAATTTAGAACTTTGAGTGTCTAAATCTTTGACTATTAAATCGGTTATTTCTTTTGTAACACCTTGTATTATTTCTCCTCCTTCAGATTTAATATGTGCCTCTAATTCTTTGTCCCTAACTCCGCTGAAACAGAATATTCTTCCAGAAAATTTACCTGATGTTTTAACTACAGATATTTCATTAAAAGACCCGTAAATAGACTTGTAAAAATTTATATAATCGTTTAATTTATAAAGACGATTTACTATTATTTTAGAAGTTTTTTCTGAAAATCCTTTAATTTTTAAAAGTTTTTGATATAAATCGTCCTTATCTAAAAGATAGAACTTTTCTATATTAGATACTAACAACTTTAATCTTTTCTTAGATATTCCATTATATACCGGTATAGCCGAAATATAATCTACAATATTTACATGTGATAGAGTATTTTGTATACTATTAAATATTTTTTTAGCAGACTTATCTTTTATACCTTCCGTTTTAAGTATAGTTTTATAATTATTAATTTTTATAAAATCTTTTACACTTTTAATCCCTATTTCGAACATTTTTTTTAATGTTGATTTTTTGCAAAATTCTATTCCCAAAGTTTTAACAAAATATTCCAGTTGAGATAAAATAACCAGTTTATTTGTATCATTTGTCGTAAAAATATCTAAATTAGTATCACCCCACTTATATTCATCTGGAAAATCAGTCGTTATATTAAATTGTTCTTTTAATACCTCTGTAACTTTAGGTATAACATCTCCACTTCTAATAATTTTAACTATAGCCCCCTTACCAATTTTATTATCTTTAAGATATTTAGCATTATAAGCATAGACATTTTTAATAGTTACATCGGATAAAATAACTGGTTTAATAATTAGAACAGGTTTTAATGAGCCATTTTTAGTAGTACTCCACTTAATATCTATTACGGTTGATATACCACCTTCATTATATTTTTCCATCTTAAATGCCTTTGCATACTTAGGGTTTTTATCTTTATTTTTGGGGTAATACTTATTATCCTGTAAAATAATACCATCAATATCAAATAAAGATTCGGCTTTAAATTTTGCTAAAATTTTAGGCAGAGTTTGTTCAGATACCTTCCGGGCTAAATATAATTTATGACGGGGGGTATCAAATTCCAAAGATACTAATTTTTTAAATTGTTTACGAATAGATAATTCCTCTTCTGAAATAAGCTCATATGCTAAAAATTGACAAATAGCTATTTCTTTTGTTATTTTTTTTCGATTTGTAATTCCCATAACCATATTTCTAGCATTTGAACCTAAATGTGAAAATTTAGTCCAATTTTTTTTAGATATTATAAGTTCGCCCCTGATATATGTATTATCATCAACATCAGTTAAAATATCCGAAAGGCTTTTACCTTCAGATGTTTTAATATGTTTTAGGAATCTACTTAAATCTTTTCCATAAGTCCCATTACCTCTGGTATATGCGACTTTAATCATATTTTTTCGCCCTATTAACATACTAATGCCGTCTAATTTAGATGAAATTAATTTATTATTTGTATATTTTTTTAAGAAAGTTGCTAATTTAGCCTGTCCTAATTTTAATTTATCCATGGAACCCATATGAACAGGTAACTTAACCTTTTTACCTACAATTTCCGAACCAATTTTATCACTTTTGATATTTGATGAATTCTCATAATAATAATCACTTATTTTATCATAAACCATATCACTTACCACCTGGTGTTTAGTATTATAATAATACTTATCAAATATATCAAGCGCAATTTTAATATTTTTAATGTTTTTCTTATTAAGAAATCTTTTGGTGTTATTCTTAAGTGAATTGTATATGTTAACTTCGTCACCCAGATTGATAACCACTACATAGTCAATTACGTTATTCAATCTACCAAGAAGAGTTTTTATTAATTTATTACGTTTTTCGAATATAGCCATTCCTATTTTAAATAAAAAACAGATATAAATTAATCAAATTTATACTTGATATTCTTGGTATTTAAAATTAATAGAAAATTCATTAAAATAACCCAATCTAACAGGCGGGGACTGCTTCATGCTATACAATAAATTAGTAGTAGTATCTAATAAATATTTATCTCCATCATCATAGAGATAAATACAATTTTCATAATTAATAGTTTTTTGCATATTATCAAATTTAATACGATATGAATATGTAGTTATATTATCACTAATAGTTAAAAATCTAGTAGTCTTATTTCTCTTCCGTCTATGTGCCTTATCATCTGACCTATGTAATCCACAAAAATTGGAACCTTTTTGATTTTTTCTGGTACATTGCGTTCCACCACTTGTAATCGCACCACAGCATTTTTTTTTAAAAATAGCCTTGTCCTCAACTTTAATTCTCAAATTAATATTAAAAGTTTCTTTAAAGCTATTATCGTTGTTTATAAAATTATTTATATTTTTTATGAAATCTCTCATAAATATTTCATTCATATTGACTAATTATGGTACAAGTCATTTAATAAAAAAATCAAATTTTTGTATCTCATAGTATTTTCTATAGTAATATATTATTTGTAATCATGAAGGCCTCTAACTCTTCATTGTAAAAATACTCTCTATAAATACCTGGTGTTAAATCAGTATATATTTTACTAGATGAATTTAAAATCACTTCATTAATTGGTAAGTTAGAATTAGGATTTAAAACTTTATTATCAGCAGTTTTATATTCTTTAGGAACTATTTCTTCTTCTTCTATCCAATCTTGTATAGTTCCAACAATATTTTTATTCTCATTAATTAAATAGCTCTCACCTGAAAAATCTATTTTAAATAAATCTGCTGAATTAAAATCATTATCTCTTATCCTAATATTTGTTAATAGGCGCAAATTAATGTCCTTAATATATTTGATTAACTCTGTTCTATTATTTTTATTTGCATATTTTTTTATAGTTTTTAATATATTATTTTTTTCTTTGACTGTTATAAAATTACGATCTATATGATTTTTTACTAGTACTCTTTGGTATAATTTTTCTAAACTACAATTTTTATATTCTTTTGTAATAGTTTTAATACTATCCTCGCAGTCCATTTTTTTAAAAGACATTCTTATTATTAAATTAATTTTTTTAATTGGTTTTAATATCTTACAATTACAAAATTCAGTATGATTTAAATTAATAGTTTTTTCTATATTTTTATTATATTTTTTATATCTTCTCAATAATTCTTCAGGTGGATAATCATCTACCTTTCCATATTTTAAATTTCTTAAGTGTATTTTACACAACCCTAAACTTAAAATATTTCTGGAACATCTTTTGTTAATATCTGGGTTTTTATTACAATTGGGGTGATCTTCAATTCTAGCCATACATTTATGCCTTCCTATCGTAATTTTAAAATTAATTTCAAAACCTGAAATATTTAGTAATTTCTCTTCAAATAATTTTGTTAACAATAATATGTGAGAATACATATTAATATTAAAATGAATACTAATTTATAAATCAAATTATTTTTTATTAATTTTAGATAAATAGTTTAAATATATTTCTCTTAAAATTTCTAAATTGGGGGGTGTATTAAATGGAGGGGAACTAGGTATATGTGGAGCAACCGATTTTGTTTTTTGTATCTGTATAGGTCGCGATTTTTCATTTTGTTTGTAATAAATTTTTTCAGTAATGGATACACTACTCGAAAACATAATTATTATTATATAAGATTTTTTTTTATTCTACTTTTACTAAATTTAAAATTTTATCATTATATAAGTCTTCTGTTAATTTAGATACAATAAGCTCTCTATATGTATTATCTAAATTTTTTATACTAAGAGCATATTTATCATATATTAATTTGCTAAAATTTAATTGGGGTAAATATTCGTTTATTTTATTTTCTAAATTAATATAATTTTCTGAATATTTTTCAAAAGTTTCTATATCATCTAAGATTTCTGTATCTTCCTTACTTTCTGTATTAATAATATCACTCATTAAATATTAGATGCTAAGTATATTTAATATATTTATTTAAAGTAAAAC
>Ga0228631_1001814_pt1 | contig 10214 bp, 5 predicted proteins | sample 39DmetaG_FD_183049 | JGI IMG/M metagenome (GOLD analysis project Ga0228631, IMG submission 183049) | Seawater microbial communities from Monterey Bay, California, United States - 39D | ecosystem: Environmental > Aquatic > Marine > Coastal | place: USA: California | collected 2016-09-28
AGATGGAATAACATTAACACCCGCCTCTTCATCAAAGTAGGGTCCTGGATTGTCTAACTCATCGGCATCTTGATAAGGCCCTTCAAAAAAGTCACATCCAATTGCAGGAGGGTTTTCACCATAACCAGGCTTACCACCATCCGCTTGATCAATAAGGTCACCATTTAAAGCGTAACCTAAACCTCTAGAAACGTCACAACCAACATAGTCATCAGTATAGTTTCCAATATCTGCATCCAAATACTGTGAAAAGTAGGTATTGTAGAGCGTTTGAGTACCTCTATTTATCAACTCATAGTTATAGAATGTCATTCTATTCACTTCATCATTTGTTGCAAACGCAAAAGCTTGAGCTCTAATCTCCATACCAATAGGATCACCATTTGTTTCAGTATGAATATTTCCTTTATCATTGAATACCCACCAATGTGTTTCATCACCGAATAAAGAAATTCTTCTGTCAACGCCGCACTCGATATCATCTCTTCCTAAAATATCATCATACCACGGGTGGTCACCAGCATCAGGATTGTAATTTCCATCTTCATCTCTATCGTAAAAAGGTGCCAAGAAATAATCTTGACCTCGTGAAACATCACCGTGAGCTGGCCATCCATAAATTCTCTGTAGTTCGTCATTTGTTGGCTCAGTTATATCATCACAACCTTCAGTAGTTTCTCCTGAATTACACGCCCACCAAATGTTAAAACGAATAACTTCTGCTTTTCGAATCGTATATATTTTATCATATGCTTGACATTGATCAGGGTCAATATTCGCTTCACCAAAATCTCTAACTGCGTCATCTCCGACTGGATTTAAGGGGTTATAATTACCTGTTCCTGGTGTAACCGTTAGTGGGCCAGGCCAAAAATCATTCCCCTGACGGTATCGTAGTGCAGCTAACTTAAGCTGTCCATTAACATCAGTACCTCCCATCCAAAGAGCTCCAGCATAAATGGCGTTTAACCCGCTTCCTTTCGGAACTTCATATGCTGCTGTTCCATCTTGACGGTTTTGGAACATACTACCACCTTGTTCAATGAGTGCTGCAACATCATTGAACTCTAGCGTGAGTTTGGCTGTTGCAGGACTACAATTTGCACCTTTAGGTGTATTGTCAGTAGAGCCTTTTTTGTCATCAGGACCAAGATAAGACCATCCTGGCATTGCAATACCTAGGCCTATTATTGTAGCGAATAACTGCTTTTTCATATATGTAACGTTTATTCTATGTTATTGAAATAATTTCTTTTAAAAATCGAATTTAATACCTAAACGAATTTGTCTAGGGGCACTAATGTTGTAAGGGTTTTGAACCTTCATCATATAATAATCTCTAAATGCTTGCTCGTCAATCTGGTTCTGGATTGATGTTTGACTCGCTGCTGCTGCCAAAAATCCATCATCATCCCAGTTTCCTGTTGCTCTGTACACACCTAGAAGGTTGAATTGATTCAATAAATTTGTTACCCTTAAGTATACATTTAGAAATGCTTTTTTCGGACTATCACCATCTTCCTTACCTCCGTAGGTTATATTGATTGTTTTATCAATTTGTAAATCTAACCTGTACGACCATGGAAGCCTTGATCCATTTAAAGTACCATTTAAACCAGCATTGAGCGGGCTAAATTGAGCATCGTTAGTAATAAAGGTTTGAGAAGAATATGGTGAACCAGAATAAATGTTAGAAACAATATTCAATCCTGTATTTTCAAATAAATTCACCTTCCCTATGCTTGGTCCATTGTAATCTTTACCTGATCCATATCGGTAATCAAAAGTCACGTTAATCGCGTGGCGTTGATCGTAAGAATATGGGAAAATATTTCTAAGATTTGGTAACCCAGCATTAATTAAGGCACTTGCTGAAGTGGCATCAGATCCAGTACCCTCTGCGAATTGCAAAGTGTAATTTGCTGTCATTCTAATATTTCCAGTTCTTCTAAGGTCATATGCAATAGTTAAACCTTTAATCGTACCGAAATCCCTATTACCAAAAGTTTTATAGGTAGCTGGATAGGCTTGGAACACATTAATTAACTGAACATTATTTCTTTGCTCTCTGTAGAATGCAGAAATTTTCAATGCCGAGGTTCTCGTAAGGACTTGCTGGAAACCAAGTTCGTAATCCACTGTTGTCTCAGGCTTCAAATTGGAATTGTTGATAATAGAACTTCTGGATTGAATGAACTGGTATTCAAATGGATCAAATCTAAATCCAGATGTTGGTCTTTTTGTTAAGATATCATAATGAGCAAAGAAGGACGCTTCATCTGAAATCGGGAAAGAGAAAGCTACACGAGGCATAAAATTGACTTGTGCTTTGTAGTCCTCAAATGCATCAGCGGAAGGCGTTTCTTGACCAGGGTTTAACAACCACGGGGCAATACCTGCAGCTCCTTGTAAAACAGAAGGATCTTCTATAGGTGTTCCATCAGCATTATACCAGGCTTGACCCGTTCTAAATCCATTTATCGCAGAAGGGCTATTCACATCGTTAACATAAACTACATAGTCGTCACCCATCCCTTCAGGTAAATTAACCCAGGCGTATTGATCAGGATCAGACTCTTTCAAAGCTTGTGCTTCAGATACTGTGCGTGCATTGTAGAATAAATAGGGATCCTTAAGAACTGGTTGGTTCGCATCAAAAACATCAACACGAACACCAACGTTGAATACGATATCTTTAAAGGCAAACTTATCCATTATATAACCAGCCATATAAATCGGCTGAAAGGCACCAACAAATCTTCTGAAATTTCCATTTTCATCATATTCATTAAAGTAGTTGTTGATATCCGTAGCTCCTGAAACTTTTTTACCGGTATGGTCAAAGCCCCAATAAGAAACATAAGAATTACCACTGTTCAGTAGTTCATCTGGCGAGAACATATCAAATTGAAACAAATTAGGGTCATAATTGTCAATGTCGATGAAATCATCTCCGGCAACATTAAGACCTAATTTATCTCTTAAGTTGAAATCAAAGAAAGATTGATTGTCATCATTTAATTGTCCTCCATAGACACCTGTTCCCGATGATGCAGCATAACCTGAATTCAATCTATCATATGTAATTGCCTTAAAAGATCCTGAATCAGAAATAACACCTGTATTTAAATCAAGCTCTGTAATATGAAAGTTTGTAAGTTGTCGTGCGATGGTCCAAATACTTATTGGACCTTGTGTACCACCGCCAGTGGTTGTACCTGAAGTCCATCCTCTATCCACACGTTGCTCATATTCAAAACCTAATGATATCGAGTGGTCACCGATAATAACGGATCCTGCACCTGTGACACGGAACTGATCGTTTTCTGTTTTACCAAAGTAATTGTACGGTGTACCTATGTTACTCCATATACTGTATACACTACCTGGAGAATCACCATTTCTTAAGGCATTACCCTGTTGGATTTGAAAAAGGTTTTCATAGTGTCCTTCTGGATCATTTTCGTAGATGTTGTAGTATTGACTTGTGATTGATGCTAAAGCTGCATTTGTTTCAGAAGGTGTAAAAGCGACCTCTAAATCTCTAAAGCCATTGTGTACGTATGTATTTGTTATTGCATCAAATTCGTATGATGGAGTTCTCGAAGTTTCAAATCGACCAACGTGTCCGTAATTAAACATATTGTATCTGTGCTTCGGATCGTACACATCTCTAGTAGATTTTGAATAGTCAACCATTAGGTTATAACTCGCGGATTTAATTTTAGAACTACTTTCGTTGTCATTTGTAAAACGCTGTGTGAATCTTCCAAACACTCTATAGTCCAAAGCTTCAGAAACTCCAAAGTTTCCAAAATTCAATAGTGACCCAGAGTATGAGAAGTTATTGCCATTACTGTAATTTAAAGATCCACCAAACTGAAGATTGACAGTCGGCCCAGTATTGACATCAATTTTAGCTTGTGCAGAAAGTGACGAAGATCTTGCATTCATTCTCCATGGGGTTTTTTCAAAGTCAGACTCTCTTAGAAAAAGGGCATTATGGAAAGTTCCAAAACCTGTGGAGGTTGGTCTCAAAGGATTCGCTAAAAGGTCATCTCTAACATCCTTTTTAATTCTGTAAGTACCACCTGAAAGTGGACGACCATCTAACCTATCCGTAAAATTTGCAGAAATTAAAAAACCCAAAATTGGATTTGTTTTATTCCCGGCAGAATCTCTTCTCATTAATAACGGACCTGAAAGCATTCCTTCAAAAAGATTGTATCCAAACTTGTCTAGACCATAGACCTTTCCGTCATAGCCGTCAGGATCTGCACCATTAACATAAAACCCTGAAGATACCGCCTCGAAACTACCAAAGTAAGTCCTAGATGGACCTCTCGTTGTAATAGAGATAATACCACCCGTAACGTCACCATAATTTGCAGGAACACCACCTGTTATAACGGAAACCTCTTGCAATGCAGATTTTGGAAGATTTGAAGAACCACGAACTTTGATACCATCAATGTAGTAGTATGTTGCATCAGATCGAGAACCTCTCACCGATAAAGCACCTGAACTTTCGTTTGCATTAACACCACCAACGGTTCCTGCTACACCTGCTGCAGATCTTACTGGCAATCGAGCAATGTCTTCTCTAGTTACCGTTCGACCTGAAGCCCCTCCATCTTTATCAATTAGAGGCACAACATATTTAATGACCGTGACTTCAGGTAAATCTTGCATGTCATCAGTTTTTACCATTTCAGTTTCATCAAAGAAGGTAATCTTATCGGACGATATAACAACGCCTTCAATTTTTTGAGTATTAAAACCCGTAGCCTTAAACTCAACTACGTAGGACCCCGGCTGTAAATTTCCAATTCGAAACCCACCATCAAAATCTGTTCTGGCAATACCTTTCCGAGTACCATTTTGAGTTAGCTCCACAGATGCACCATATATAGCATCACCGTTATCAGCATCAATAAGGCTACCTTTAACGGAACCTTGACCACCTTGAGAAAACACGTAAGCACTTGACATCAAGAGGCTTAGACAAATAAAAAGTAAATTACGAACCATAATTATATAAATCGATTGTTTAAAATTCTGTAGTTTAAGAGGGTAAATATAGAAAAAATCGCGGTCAATAAAGAATTGCAAAAAAGAATTCATAGAAACATTAGACTTACTACATTTCCTTTAAATTTACAACAATTTTTGGTTATAAAAAAATGAACTTTTATGGTTTTTTTTGAGCGATTTGGAATAAAGTTTGGGATGCTAGATAAGTCTTGTGTCAAAACGGATACATTCTTATTTGAAAAGGAGAGAAAACAGCTAAAAGCATTGCAACACCCTAAACGTCAAATGGAATTCATTGGTGTACGTCAGTTACGCAACGAAATGATCAAAAATCAAGAAATATCATATTTGGATTCGGGAAAACCTTATTTAAAGAATTCGAAAATGCATATTTCTATTTCGCATTCGGACGCTGCCATTTGTTTATGTCTTTCTAAGAATTCTGTTGGTATTGATATTGAAATTCCTAGCCTACGATCCGTAAGCGTAGCGTCAAAATTCTGTTCGGATGCGGAAGCAAGATTATTTAATACCTCATCTATTGATGATATGACAGCTTTATGGTCTATTAAAGAAAGTATTTACAAAAAAATTGACGAACCCGGTCTAGATTTTAAAAAATGCATACGCGTTTTAGAACGAGGCATTTCAAAAACTATGTGTGTTGTAAAAAGCAATATAACAAATATTGAGGTTATGATTGGGCATGAAAAAATAGACAGTCAATTCTTAACCTTCACCATAGAATAGTCATGGATATTTTAAAAAAAATCAAAAATCTCAATAAAGGTATTGCAGTACTCATTGATCCTGATAAATTTGGTCAGAATACTACCTTAGACCATTTTTTGGATAAAATAAAATTTGCAAAACCCGATATGGTTTTTATCGGCGGAAGCTCCGTTTCCAAGAAAGACTTCGAAACATGCGTTCGGAAAACAAGAAATAAACTAGATCTACCAATAGTTCTATTTCCCGGAGCTTCACATCATTTATCAAAAGATGCAGATGCGCTATTGTTTTTGTCACTCATATCAGGGAGAAATCCAGATTTTCTTATTGAACAACATGTGAAAGCCGTTGACGAGCTCGAAAACCTTAATATTGATGTCATCCCAACATCATACCTACTCATCGATGGCGGGAAAATGACCGCTGTGGAATATGTATCTAGAACAACTCCAATACCTCAAGATGCGATATACATCGCAAGAAAAACTGCAATAGCTGGCAAATACTTAGGGCATAAACTTATTTATGCTGACGCTGGAAGTGGCGCCGTTCAACCTGTAAATATGGAAATGATTCGTTCTTTGGCCTCAATAGGTTCCCCATTAATCATTGGTGGTGGATTAAAAACAATTTCAGCTATTGAAGACGCGCATGAAAATGGAGCGAATCTCGTGGTTATTGGTAATAAAATTGAGCAAGATGTTGATTTTTTATTGGATCTAAAATCTTATCAGAAATAGGCTTTTAAACTCAGGTCAAGGCTTTTGACTGAATGTGTTAATGCACCCATAGAAATAAAATCCACACCAGTTTCAGCATAGGCGACAATTGTTTCTTCAGTGATGCCACCTGAGGCTTCAGATTCAATATGACCTGGGATCAAAGGCACCAATTCCTTTAATTCTTTTGGTGTGAAATTATCAAGAAGAATTCGTTGTACTGCATCCGTCTCAATAGCTTCAAGCAGTTCATCTTTGGATCTTATTTCAACCTCTATGTTAATTGATTTACTCAATGAGGAAACGTAGCTTGTCGTTTTTTGAATGGCTTTTTTTACACCTCCTGAAAAATCAATATGATTGTCTTTTAACATTATCATGTCATATAGACCAAATCTGTGGTTCATCCCTCCTCCGATAACAACAGCCATTTTTTCTAAAACTCTTATACCAGGTGTTGTTTTTCTAGTATCGAGCACCTTTGCTCCAGTATGTTTAATTTGTGTAACTATGTGATGGGTTTTTGTGGCAATACCACTCATTCTTTGCATAATATTTAGGACAAGACGCTCGGTACTCAATATTGATTGTGCTTTACCCCTAACTTCCATTGCGATATCGCCTACTTTAATAGCTGCACCGTCTTCAATAAAAACATCGATTTCAAGAGACGCATCATGTAACTTGAATATACGCTGAGCTACATGAACACCCGCAAGAATTCCCGCTTCTTTGACCAGAAGCCTTGCAACTCCTGTGTCCTCCTCTTTCAAGCATGCTAGGGAAGAGTGATCACCTTCACCTATATCCTCCTTCAATGCATTTAAAATAATCTCATCCAACATGTATACAAATATAAACGATTGAGTAATTCTACGGATTAGTTTTTACTTTTAACTTATGAAATCCCAATCAGATGATCTTTATAACTCTTTAAAGGTTCTACCAGCATCTCCTGGAATCTATAAATTCCTAAATAGTGAAGGAAGTATCATATATATTGGGAAAGCAAAGAATCTGAAAAAAAGGGTTCAATCTTACTTCTCAAAAAATAGCTCCAACTTTAAAACAAGTGTCCTCGTAAAATCAATTCGTACTATTGAACATGTTATTGTAGACTCAGAAACAGATGCTTTATTGTTAGAGAATAATCTCATTAAATCTCATCAACCCAAATACAATGTCTTATTAAAGGACGACAAAACCTACCCCTGGATCGTAATCAAAAATGAGCCCTTTCCTAGAATATTTTCTACAAGAAAAAAAATCAAAGATGGGTCAAGTTATTTCGGCCCATATACAAGTGTCCGACACATGAATGTGTTACTGAATCTTATCTATGAAATATATCCGATAAGAAGCTGTAAGCTTGAGCTATCTGAACAAAAAATTCGAGAAAAAAAATACGTAATATGTCTTGACTATCATATCGGAAAATGTAAAGGCCCGTGTGAAAATAAACAATCAGAACAATCCTACAATGAGATCATTGAGGAGGCAAAACTTCTGCTTTCGGGTAAGACAAAATCCTTGATTTCGCTTTTAGCTTCGCGTATGAAAAGCTTAGCTGAAAATTATGAATTTGAAAAGGCCAATCACGTTAAAAAAAGTATTGAAAGCATAAAAAAATACACCTCTAAATCAATCATTGTTTCAAACCTAAAAGACCTAGATGTTTTTACTATTATCAAAAAAGAAAACACCTTTTACTTGAACTTTATGGTTATAAAAGAGGGTTCCGTAGTCTATGCATACAGTAATAAAATTAAAGATCAATTAAACAAGACTGCTGATGAAATTTGCTCTGTTCAGATTGACTATTTGAAAGAAAAGTTTAGAAGTGACAATCAAACTGTGCTCGTAAACGAAAAACTTAATTTCGAACATCCGGACTATAAGTTTGAATGTCCTAAAATTGGCGCAAAAAAAGAACTCATTTTACTTTCTTTAAAGAATGTTAGCGCTTTTATTTTAAATCAGAGAAAAAAAGCAATTCTTCAGACATCAAACAATAACGAACAAAGAATACTCGAAACGATTAAAAAAGATTTTAAACTAAAATCTATACCAATCCATATGGAATGTTTCGATAATTCAAATTTCCATGGGAGCTTTCCAGTTTCAGCCTGTGTTGTCTTCAAAAATGGAAAGCCATCAAAAAAAGACTACCGACATTTCAATGTAAAAACAGTGGAGGGTCCAGATGATTTCGCAACAATGAAAGAGGTGATTTATAGACGTTACAAAAGACTTATTGATGAAAAAAGAACATTACCGCAGCTCGTAATTGTCGATGGTGGGAAAGGTCAGTTGAGCGCAGCCGTTGAAGCTTTAGATTCACTTGGTCTGAGAGGAGAAATACCAATTGTAGGTATTGCCAAACGTTTAGAAGAGATCTTTTTCCCTGGCGATAGGTTTCCAATTTATTTGGATAAGAGAAGTGAAAGCCTAAAGGTTATTCAGTTCATGAGAAACGAGTCTCATAGATTCGGTATCGAGCATCACAGAAACAGAAGAAGCAATGCAGCACTACATACAGCAGTTGACGTCATTCCTGGAATTGGACCAAAAACAGTGACCTTACTATTTAACGCTTTTAAAACTATTGAAGGCATAAAAAACGCCGATAAATCGGCGCTCATTAAAATTATTGGAAAACACAAGACAGGTCTCGTGCAAGCTTTTTTTAAAGCTCCTTCCTAAAGCTTTACAAATGGTAAGGTAGCCGTGACGGTTTCACCTTGAAGTTGAACTCGATAAGTCCCTTTAGCAAACAATTCGGAATCTAAAACCACGCTATTCATTCCTAGGTTTCCAAAAACGGATAACGTTCGAACCGATTTTCCAAGAATATCAAAAACTTCCAACTGAACTGTTTGATTTGCCGACAATTCAAAATCTATAGAAATGTTTCCTTCAACAGGATTTGGATATATATTCAAACTGATTTCTTGAAGATTCTCAGAGATCCCCGCAACAATTTCATCTGATGGGCCACCGGTGTACAGGTTTATATCATCTAAATAAATATTGTTTCCTCCTTCTCCTTCAAATCTAAAGCGCATTCTAAAATTTGAAGTATAAAACGATTCATTTATGTTCGTAACATGTACTGTTTTCCAATCTGTCGCCGATGTCGGGTACCAGCTTGTATTAGAAACATCTGATCCTAATTGATTCCCACCAAGTGTTTTTTTCTGCGACCATTCCTCACCACAATCCTTAGAAACAAAAACTTTTAGTCGTTCATAGCCTGCAGACGGTCTTGTACGGTAAGCATACCTAAAGCTTAATGTAATATCCTCTGTTTCAGGCACTGAAGACATATCTATGGATTGAGAAATTAATTCATCTATATTTTGGCCTTGCTGACCAAAGTTAGGAAGTCGTACACATTTGGTACCTGAGTGTCCGAAACTAGATTCCAAAGTAAAGGCGTTGTTGTTGTTTAAATTTACAACCTCCCAAGTTGTTAGGTTTTGAAGAGAGGTATAGGATTCAAACCCTTCCCAATAAGGTAAACCTGCTGCTGAGGGAAGAACGCGAATAAAATTATTCTTTGTTTCAACATCGGTGGTTGATCCATCTGAAGCTGTTAAGGTAATTGAGTAAAGACCTTCTTCCTCAAACGAAATTTTCGGATTCTGAGAGCTACTGTTGGTTCCATCAACAAATGACCAACCTGTTGCAGGAGATATTGACCAATCCCATGTTGAAACAGCATTATAT
>Ga0228631_1001821_pt1 | contig 10202 bp, 9 predicted proteins | sample 39DmetaG_FD_183049 | JGI IMG/M metagenome (GOLD analysis project Ga0228631, IMG submission 183049) | Seawater microbial communities from Monterey Bay, California, United States - 39D | ecosystem: Environmental > Aquatic > Marine > Coastal | place: USA: California | collected 2016-09-28
CATCAATGCTGGGAAAGAAGGATTTGGGCCATCAATTTCACAAAATGAAATTAATAATTTAATCATCGAACACGCTCTAAATGGTGCTCGAGTAGTACGCCTGAAAGGTGGTGATTGCAGCATTTATGGTCGTCTTGATGAAGAAATTGATGCAATAAGTAAATTTGGGATTAATTACCATATTATACCAGGCATCACTGCTGCTTCAGCTTCTGCGGCAGTGATAAAACAATCTTTAACTAAGCGTAATCGTAATGGCTCAATAAGCTTTTTGACTGGTCATGACATGAAAGGATATGCAGATTATGATTGGAAAAAGCTAGCCAAGAAGAACTCAATTCTAGCTATTTACATGGGTAAAAAAGCATCTCGATTCATACAAGGAAGATTGATTATGCATGGCGCTGATCCAAAAACCCCAATAAGTTTAATCGAAAATGTTTCCAAACAAAATCAACGGATATTCTCCACAACACTTTCAGAACTTCCAAAATGTATTTCACAATATGACATCTCAGGCCCTGTGCTGACACTTTATGGCTTGGCACCTCGAGAAGCATCACATGTAACAGCATTCATTGACCATCCAAACGATATGCCCAGTGTGATGGAATTAGCATAATGTCAAATACACAATCAAATAAAGTTATAACTGCAAACCATTTATTAATTGGCAATGTAGTCTATTTAAATTCACAATTTGATTGGGTTAATAGCCTCAGTGATGCAAAAGTTTTTACGAATGAGACCTCGATTGAAGAGGCAATCATAAACGCAAATAGTCAACAACATGAAGTTGTTGGAGTTTATTCAATCAACATAGATTTATTAAATGAAACTATAACTCCAAAACATTTTCGTGAGCAATTTAGAAATAAAGGCCCATCTAACTACAATCATGGCAAACAATCGGAGGTTTAATAATGTATATTTATACAGAGTTTGATGATGCTTTTATTAAAGCAAGAAATTCACAATTTCGCAATCAAGTTAAAAGACGAGTTGATGGAAATTTGACAGAAGATGAATTTAAACCATTACGACTAATGAACGGATTATACTTACAATTACATGCCTATATGCTTAGAGTGGCTATTCCATATGGCACTTTGAATAGCTCTCAAATGGAAAAACTTGCTCTAATTGCAGATCGTTGGGACAAAGGATATGGGCATTTCACAACACGCCAAAATATTCAATTTAATTGGCCAAAATTGAATGACGTTCCTGACATATTAGATGCTTTAGCAGAAGTAAAAATGCATGCCATTCAAACTAGCGGTAATACTATTAGAAATGTAACAGCAGATCACTTTTCTGGTGCAGCTGCAGAAGAATCTCTAGACCCGCGTCCATATGCAGAACTAATCCGTCAATGGTCAACCGATCATCCTGAATTCCAATTTTTACCGAGAAAATTTAAAGTGGCTATAACAGGTTCAAAAAATGACCGGGCGGTTATTCGTGCCCACGATATTGGGCTTCGACTATTGCGCCGTAAGGAGAAGCTTGGTTTTGAAATTATAGTCGGGGGCGGTTTAGGGCGCACACCAATGATTGGAAAGGTAATTCATGAGTTTTTACCTGTCTCAGATATCTTACCTTATTTAGAGGCAGTGGTTAGCGTTTGGAATACATTGGGACGAAGAGATAATAAATATAAAGCAAGAATAAAAATCACAGTTCATGAGCATGGTGTAAAATTCATAAAACAACTAGTTCAAAAGCGGTATAATGAAATTAGATCAACTTTCACTGGTGTAGACCCAAATTTGCTAACACAAATTGAATCTGCATTTGCTCCTCCAATTTTCAAATCGGCAGATACAACTGGCTTTAAATGCACTTATGAAAATGATGCAATATTTAGATCTTGGGTAGATACAAATACACAAAAACATAAAGAATCTGACTATGCAATTACTTCAATAAGCTTAAAAACACATGGCAAAACTCCTGGTGATGCGAGCTCAGAACAAATGAGGTTAATCGCTGACATTGCTAGGCTTTATGCACATGATGAAATTCGTATAAGTCATGAACAAAATATTATTCTACCTCATGTGCACAAGTCAGACTTGCCCAGAGTTTATGATTTATTAAGGACTAAAAATTTAAATACGGCTAATATTGGATTAATCTCAGACATAATTGCTTGTCCAGGTATGGATTATTGTGCACTTGCAACTGCCCGATCAATACCAATTGCACAAGAAATATCCATGCGCTTCGATGATTTGAAATTGGAACATGAGGTTGGGCATATCCAAATAAAAATATCTGGCTGTATAAATGCATGTGGGCATCACCATGTTGGGCATATTGGGATTTTAGGTTTAGACCGTGCAGGCGTTGAAAATTACCAAATAACACTTGGAGGCGATGCAACAGAAACTGCTAAAATCGGCGAACGCGCTGGCCCTGGATTTTCAGCTGAACAAATAGTTCCAGCTGTAGAAAGAATTATTTTAGCTTATCTAGATATACGAATGAATAAAAGTGAAAGCTTTATTGAAACATTTCATCGCTTGGGTATAGCGCCCTTTAAAAAAGCATTATATCCAAATTTAAAGCAATCATTAAAAATAGAAAACCAAGGGAAAGCAGCATGAACAACAAAGTTCAAATAACTTATAAAACCATCAAATTATTACAGGAATAAACAATGAATAAAATTGTTTCTGATTTAGGCTTTAGATCTTTGGATAATATCATAATTTACGAAAACTGGAGTAATTTTTCAGAGTCAGCTACATCCATTGATTTACCTCTAGATGCAGATTTGAGTTTATTTAAAGGTAATTTGAATAAATTCAAAATAATACGTATTGATTTTCCAACATTCGCTGATGGTCGCGGATTTACACTTGCAAAACTAATTCGCATACGTGGATTTACAGGCCATTTGCGTGCAAAAGGGCATATTATTTCAGACCAATATGCAATGCTTAGAAGATCTGGCTTTGATGATGTTGAAATATCTCAAAATCTTGCTGAGCGACAACCTGAAGCAGAATGGCTTTTTCGTAGCAATTGGAAAAAACACTATTACCAAAACCGTCTTGGCTTTAATAAATGCTAACGTTAAATAATTTTTTAAATTTATTATATAATGATTAAATATTCATATTTTCTATCTCTTTAACACATTTTTGAAAAAACCTCTGGGTAGCAACACCCATTATCCCTCGAGATGAAGTAACAAAGTTAACATATCCAACTCCCAATTCTTTAGCAGAAAGGGGTACAAGCTTATATCCTGCGTCGGTATATTGTTTAAATTCATCTTGAAATGGCAAACAAAATGAAACTCGTTTGTTATGTAATAAATTTAAGCAAATAAGTGGGTCATTACTTTCTAATTGTGTAAACAGACTAATTCCGAGCTTTGCACATGCACCATCAATTTTATTTCGTAATTGAGTATTTTTTAATGGTAATAATATCTGCTGATCAATTATTTCATAAAACATTAATCCATTTGGATTCTTTACAGGCAAATTTTCTGGTAATACTGCATGAACTTTAATTTCAAATGCATTTATAATATTTAAATTTTTTGTTAATATTGGCTGATAAAAGAAAGCAATATCAATTCGATTTGAACTTAAATCATTTTCCATTGCATTTTGATCGACTACTTTTATTTGTATTGATATTTGTGGATATTCTTTTTGAAATTCAGCTATCTGATTATTAATAAATACACCGTTTAGTTCTGCGCTAACTCCCAATCTGATAATACCAGTTTGCAGGCCTTTAATATCATTAATTTGAGATTGAAGCCGTTCAAATCCTCTCAATTGCAATAAAGCAAATTGATAGAATAATTCACCTTCAGTTGATAATCTTACTCCTACATTAAGTCGGTCAAAAATTTGAATACCAATATCAAGTTCTAAATTCTGAATATGTCGATTTAATGCTGAAGGAGAAATTGCACAACTTTCAGCTGCACCTCTAATAGACCCAATTTCAGCAATCAATTTGACATATTTAAATGATTGTAAATGTCTCATGTAATCATCTTTTAGTAGTTATATAAACACCGGTGCAAAAAACACAACAGTGCTATACAAATTTTGTCGCAGACTGCACCGCATTTAATTCTTAATTTACTAGGAATCATAGAGAATAACGTCTCTGAGATTAAATCTAGCGCATCCTCCCGCGCTAAAATTAAAGGAATTAAAATGAAAAAAACACTTCTTGCATCAGCCTTAACAACATTGTGCATGTCAAGCGCAATGGCAGATATAAAGGTAGGCATATTACATTCACTATCGGGAACAATGGCAATTTCCGAAACCACACTTAAAGATACAATGCTAATGTTGATTGATCAGCAGAACGAAAAAGGTGGTATAAACGGAGAAAAAATTATACCCGTTGTGGTAGATCCTGCCTCAGACTGGCCATTATTTGCCGAAAAAGCTCGGGAATTATTAACTGTCGAAAATGTGGATGTAATTTTTGGCAATTGGACTTCTGTATCTCGTAAATCTGTACTCCCAGTCATTGAAGAACTTAATGGGCTTTTATTCTATCCAGTACAGTATGAAGGCGAAGAAAGCTCTAAAAATGTATTCTATACCGGTGCAGCTCCAAATCAGCAGGCTATACCAGCAACTGATTATTTTCTTGAAGAACTAGGTGTAGAAAAATTCGCTCTACTTGGAACAGATTATGTGTACCCCAGAACAACTAATAATATTCTTGAACAGTATTTAAAAGATAAAGGAATTAACCAAGATGATATCTTTGTAAATTACACTCCATTTGGTCATTCAGATTGGTCTAAAATTGTAGCAGATGTTGTTGCTTTAGGAGCCGATGGAAAAAAAGTTGGTGTTATTTCGACTATTAATGGTGATGCAAATATTGGTTTTTATAAAGAACTTGCTGCTGCCGGAATTTCTGCAGACGACATACCTGTAGTTGCATTTTCAGTGGGTGAAGAAGAGTTGGCTGGCCTTGATACAACAAATCTTGTAGGACATTTAGCTGCTTGGAATTATTTTCAGTCAGCTGAAGGTGATGTAAATGCTAATTTTATAAAAACTTGGAAAAAAACTATGGGTGAGAATCGTGTAACGAATGATCCTATGGAAGCACATTACATTGGGTTCAATATGTGGGTAAATGCTGTAGAAGCTGCTGGTTCCACAGATGTAGATTTAGTAAGAGCAGAAATGTATGGACAAAAATTTCCTAATCTTACAGGTGGTGTTGCCGAAATGCTACCAAACCACCATCTAAGCAAGCCAGTTTTGATAGGTGAAATTCAAGACAATGGCCAATTTGATATAATAAGCCAAACCACAGAAGTTGCAGGTGATGCTTGGACAAATTTCCTACCAGCATCAGCAGTGCTTAAGTCAGACTGGAAAGACTTAGAGTGTGGAATGTATAACACTGAAACAAAAAGCTGCGTACAATTAAAATCAAACTACTAACTTGAATGCCGTCTAACAGGGTGGTTTGGGGACACTTTTTGTGTCCCCATTTATATCGGAAATCAAACAATGCAGATAATATCAAAAATTATTTTCTTTATAATTTTATTTTCAAATTCGGCATTTGCCCAATCAAAATTTCAATCTTTAGTACAATCTCAAGCCTTAAGTATTATTAAACCATCTGTAAAAACAGCCCCTAATGTAATAGATGTCATTCAAACATTTGATAGTCAAATTTCAAATAATTTTTTATTGGCATGGAAACAAAAGAAGCTTTGGTATCAAAGAAATGATAACTCAATCTTTTTTGTGAAAAGTCATACAAATTCACAATATTACATATTTGATTTAGTAACTAATAAAAATTTGGGATTAGTTGAAAAAAATACACTCAAACAAATCAAACCAAATTCTGGTGTTCGAAAATTAATTGGATCAGCTTTGGTAACATCTCAGCTCAATAGTCATTTAATAAAAAATCGTATTTCAAGCTTAGAAAATATTAGCCGTAATCCAAAAGCAATTCATCTCAATCCACTACGTGAAGCACTATCAAAAGAAAGTGACGAAAATTTAAAAATTCAAATGCTAAGGCTGGAGAGATTACTTACAGTTAAATATGAAATTAACGAAACAATTAGAAAAAGTGCAATTTTGAGCTTTGCTAATGACTTAAGCTTAGATGTTCGCGCTACATTGAACCCGATTTTAAATACTACTATTGAAGTTTCCCAATCTCCTCCCGATCCAGGAACGTATGCTGACATTATCGATATAGAAAATTTCTCTAAACTAAATCGTTCACAAGCATATGAAATGATTGTTAGCAAAGGTTGGGCTGATAAAGATATTTCAGAAGAAATGAAACGCTCATCACTAATAAAAAACATAAAGAATGGTGAAGTTTCTGGAATAAAAATAAAAAATTTAAATACTGAAAAGTTCAGGGAATTAGCATACTCAAGGCTCGTAAGTTCTGGTTTGGCTCCAAAAGACGTCAGTGCACGTGAAATACAAAGAGCTATAGACAACACATTTTTTTATAAAAAATATATAGAAAAATCACCCAGTATAATTTTAGCAACAAAACAAACTTTAGATAATATACAAAATAAAGTTCATATATCCCGTGCAATTGATCTATTCTTAGATGCCTTATCACTAGCTTCTATATTTTTCCTTGCTGCAATTGGACTAGCAATTACGTTTGGTGTCATGGGCGTCATTAATATGGCTCATGGTGAGTTCATAATGATGGGAGCATATACTGGATACTTAGTTCAACAGTATGTTCCAAATTATACTGTATCAATTATCCTTGCCCTTCCGATTGCTTTTGCAGTCACATTCATTGCTGGAATATTAATGGAAAGATCAATTATTCGTTATCTTTATCACCGCCCATTAGAAACTTTACTAGCGACATTTGGGGTTTCAATTGCCTTACAACAGTTGGCAAAAAACATCTTTGGAACACAAGCCAGACCATTAACATCACCTGATTGGCTTGATGGTTCTATGATTATCAATGATGTAATTTCTATTAGTTGGATAAGAGTTGCAATTTTTTGTTTATCTTTATTATTTTTCGCAATGCTTTGGTTTACTTTAAACAAAACTCGTTTGGGATTGGAAACTAGGGCCGTTACACAAAACCCCAAAATGGCTGCATCAATGGGAATTAATCCAGACAAGATAAATATGCTAACATTTGGACTTGGCTCAGGCATTGCTGGCATTGCAGGAGTAGCAATAGGATTGTTTGCAAAGGTAACATCAGAATTAGGCTCTGACTATATAGTGCAATCCTTCATGACCGTTGTAGTCGGGGGAGTGGGAAATATTTGGGGGACACTTGCAGGAGCCGGTTTAATTGGGTTCTTACAAAAAAGTATCGAATGGTTCAATCCTTCAAACACTCTTGCTGCACAAACATTTATGATCGTTTTCATAATAATATTTATTCAATTTCGGCCACGAGGAATTATTGCCCTCAAAGGTCGTGCCGCTGGAGATTAAATAATGGCAGGCCCTCTTACGAAATTCTTGAGCAATAATCCAAGTATTTTAATTTTTTTAACAATCCTTTCCTTAATTACAGCAATTATCACAATTGGAAGTGAAGCATTTGGATATGGATTCATTTCAACTTCTTTAATTAAAGTGATTGGGAAAACTCTATGTATTTGCCTTGTAGCAATAGCCATGGATTTAATCTGGGGTTATTGTGGAATTCTAAGTTTAGGCCATTTTGCCTTTTTTGGCTTAGGTGGATACATGATTGGCATGTGGTTGATGTATGAACGCACAAGACTAATTGTTATCGAGTCCGCTAAAAATGCACAATTACCAATGACACCTCAAGAAATTCAAAATGCAATTGGGTCACAGATTTTTGGTGTTGTTGGCGGTTCAGAGTTTCCAATTATTTGGACATTCTCACATTTACTGTACGTTCAACTGTTATTAGTAATCTTAGTTCCTGGTATGTTAAGTTTTATTTTTGGCTGGCTTGCTTTTCGCTCTCGAGTTACAGGTGTTTATTTATCAATACTGACACAAGCTATGACCTTAGCACTTGCACTTTATCTGTTTCAAAATGATAGTGGTTTACGCGGAAATAATGGGCTTTCTGGTTTACAAAATATACCAGGATTAGAATTGACATCACAGTCAGTAATATCAGTTTGGTTTTTGTGGGGATCTGCTTCAGCTTTGGCATTAGGTTTTTTACTCACAAAATTCATTGTTGAAAGCAAACTTGGAAATGTTATTCGGGGTATAAGAGATAATGAACAACGAATGAGATTCTTGGGCTATAATGTTGAGCATTACAAATTATTTATCTTTACAATAACAGCCATTATTGCTGCAATTTCTGGTGCATTATATTATCCCCAAGCAGGCATTATTAACCCTGCTGAATTAACACCAATTGCATCAATATATCTTGCAGTATGGGTGGCCATAGGAGGTCGAGGACGAATTTATGGCGCTGTTATAGGCGCTGCTTTAGTTTCTCTATTATCAAGTTGGCTAACTGGAGGACAAGCACCTAACATATCACTTGGTTTTATCAAATTTAAATGGGTAGATTGGTGGTTAGTTTTTTTAGGTATATCATTTGTTATAATTACACTTTATGCGCCTAAAGGAATAGGCGGACTATTTGATAAGTTTCATAAAGGAGCTTCAAAATGAGTGGAGCTCTGCTTGAAGTAAATGGAATTTCTGTATCATTTGATGGCTTTAAAGCAATTAATAGTTTGTCATTTAATATCGATAATGGTGAACTTCGTGCAATAATTGGGCCAAATGGTGCAGGCAAAACTACCTTTATGGACATAATCACTGGAAAAACACGGCCAGACAGTGGTGATGTTATTTGGGGTGAAAAAAATATAAGCTTAATTAGAAAATCAGAAAGTGAAATTGCAAATTTAGGAGTTGGCAGAAAGTTTCAAAAACCAACAATATTTGAAGATCAATCTGTTATGGAAAATCTAATTATGGCTTTAAAAAATAACCGTAGTCCTTTGTCAGTTCTTTTTTATAAGTACAATAAAATTGATCATAATAAAGTTGTAAATATTGCCTCAGATATAGGATTAATTTCAGTATTAGACAAACTTTCTGGTGAATTGAGTCATGGTCAAAAACAATGGCTAGAAATAGGTATGCTTTTAGCTCAAGAGCCTCAATTGTTGCTAATTGATGAACCAGCTGCTGGAATGACTCTCGAAGAACGAAAACATACAGTCTTACTATTAAAAAGATTGTCTAAAACTAGAGCAGTAGTCGTTGTTGAGCATGATATGGAATTTATTCGCAATTTGAGTTGCAAAGTAACCGTTCTACATGAGGGTGCAGTTCTAGCAGAGGGAACATTAGACCATGTTGTGAAAAATAAAACCGTAATTGATGTATATTTGGGGCGTTGAAATGTTGGAACTTTGTAATATTACACTTCACTATGGACAAAGCCAGATATTGAATGGTGTAAGTCTAAATGCTGAAAAAGGTAAAGTAACATGCTTAATGGGAACTAATGGTGTCGGTAAAACTAGTTTACTTAAAGCAATATCTGGCACACATAGCCATTCTGATGGAAGTTACAAACTAAATGGAAAAGAACAAGGTATTTCATCTGCGCATATTCTTGCAAAACGTGGAGTTGGGTATGTACCTCAAGGTAGAGATATATTTCCACTAATGACTGTTCAAGAAAACTTAGAAACTGGTTTTGCATGCTTGGATAGGTCAGATGCAATAGTACCAGAGCAAATTTTTGAATTATTTCCGATCCTTAAACAAATGAAAAACCGAAGGGGAGGTGATTTATCTGGGGGCCAACAACAACAATTGGCAATTGCACGTACGCTAATTACTCGCCCAAAATTACTTTTATTGGATGAACCAACTGAAGGCATACAGCCTAATATCATTAAACAAATTGGTGATGTAATTTCATATCTCAAAGACCAAGGCGATATGGCAATACTTTTAGTAGAACAATATTTTGAATTTGCATACGACCTTGCCGATCATTTTTATGCAATGCAAAGAGGCCAAATAATTTTAAACTGCTCAAAAGCAAAAGTAAAAAAACAAGAACTTCTTTCTACATTGTCTGTCTAAGCATTTTGTTATTTGTTTTCTTGATCACTTTGATATTCAAAACTCCCAAGTTCTGATAATATTTTTAAGATTTGATAAGCACTTTTTTTATCTTTTAAACTAGAA
>Ga0228631_1001831_pt1 | contig 10182 bp, 6 predicted proteins | sample 39DmetaG_FD_183049 | JGI IMG/M metagenome (GOLD analysis project Ga0228631, IMG submission 183049) | Seawater microbial communities from Monterey Bay, California, United States - 39D | ecosystem: Environmental > Aquatic > Marine > Coastal | place: USA: California | collected 2016-09-28
TCACATGGGGCTTGAAATTGGTTTTAAAGATTATGTATCAATTAGAGCAGGTTTTTCAAACTTTCAATACGTAAAAGAGTTTGATGATTCTCAAAAATTAAACTTTCAACCAAATGTTGGACTTGGTTTAAACCTCAAGAATGTTTATATTGATTATGCTTTTACAGATTTAGGAGATGTTTCAGTAGCTTTATATTCTCATGTTATTTCTTTCCGAATTAAATTAGATAAACCAAAATATTAATGAAAAATTTTGTTCTAATATTATTTGTTTTTTTTACCTCTACATTTAAGGTTGTAGCTCAAAAATATGGGAATGAATGGATAGATTATAGTCAAAAGTATTTCTCTTTCCCAATATTAAAAACAGGTATACACAAAATTGATTATGATGTGTTGAATGATGTTGGTATTCCTTTATCGACTATAAATACAGATGGTTTTCAGGTTTTCGGAAGAGATAAAGAAATTCCGATTTTTATTGAGGATGGAGGAGACTCTTCAATTGATCCAGGTGATTATATCCTTTTTTTTGCTGAAAAAAACGATGGTTGGCTAGATTCAAATTTATATGAAGACTCAACATGGATTGGAAATCCAAAGTACAGTCTTTTTAACGATACGATTAATTATTTTATTTCATGGAATAATTCTAATAATAACTTGAGGTTTGAAGAGTCTTTTGATAATGATTTTAATAATTATTCGCCTTCAAATTTTATTATTCAAAAAGTCGAGCAGTCGTATAATAACTTTTATAATCCAGGAGCAAATCGTACAAGTTATTTATCTAGTTCTTTTTATATGCCTGGAGAAGGTTTTGGAAGATCAGAGGTGAATGGGACGAATGGTTCTTCATTGTCTATTAATCTATTAACGAGGTCACCTTACTTAGGAGTAGATGCGCCAGAGCCAATTTTTCATGGAAAGTCAACAGGTAATTATAATTCGGACTATACTGGAGTTGGAAATCACCATACAAGGTGGACTGTAGGTAGTTCAAACTTCGTGCTTCATGATGAAGTTTTTACAGGATTCAAATTATTAAACATCACCCAAACTTTTTCAGCAAGTCTTTTAAACAATGGAAACACAACTTTTAAATGGGCAATAATACCCGATCAAGGAGCGACTAGAGATGTTCAATCATTAAATTATTTATCAATAGAGTATGCTAAACTGCCAACTTTAAACGGTTCTTCTTTTGGTGATTTTAAAATATTAAATAACCAAAGTCAAGCCAAGGTTAGATTAGATTTAACAAGTACAGGATTAAATAATCCAATCTTATTTGTTTTTGGAGATGTTCCAAGAAAACCTCAATTTATAAATAACAATGGTGTACATTCTGCTTTATTTGAAAATAGTTCATTAAATGATGATCAAAGGGTTGTTATTCAGAATTTTTCTAATATAACCGATATAGGGAGTATATCTGCAGTAAATACGAATGGGTATTTTACTGATTTTCGTTCTTTATCATATGAAGGTGCTGTTTTGATGGTGTACGATTCATCATTACATTCATCTGTGTTAGATTATGAAAGTTACAGAAAGTCTTCAGGTGGTGGAGGTTATAATACGATTTTAGCTGATGTAAACGAGTTGTATCTTCAGTTTGGTGGTGGTGTCAAAAAACACATATCGGGAATTAGAAGGTTTGCTTACTATGCTTATGCTGAATCGACATCAAAACCTCAAGGGGTATTCCTTATAGGTAAAGCAATTTCTTTTAATTCAGCAAGAAGAAATACGACTAATTATGCTTTAAATCAAGTCCCTTCCTTTGGTTTTCCTGCAAGTGATGCGGCTATAACTTCAGATTTTAAAAACAATAACAAAACCCCACTAGTTCCAGTTGGTCGAATTTCGGTAAATGATGTTACGGATTTGGATAATTATTTATCCAAGGTGATAGAATTTGAAGCTGCTCAAGATCCTAATTCAATTTATACCAGTTCGTCAAAATTATGGCAAAAGCAAATATTACACTTCGGAGGTGGTGATCAAGAAAATGACCAAGTTTTGTATCAGAATTTTTTAAATCAAATGCAAACAGAAATTGAAGATAGTTTATTTGGGGGAAATGTTTACAGGGTTTACAAAAATGTATCGACGCCTTTCGACCCTTCTCATTTAACGAATATATCTAATAAAATACGTGATGGTGTGTCTATTATGACTTTTTTTGGTCATGGATATGTAGGTGGTTTTGATATAAATATTGATGAACCTTCTGCTTGGAATAATAAAGGTAAATATCCTTTAGTTATTGCTAATTCTTGTTACAATGGTAATATGTTTTCAAATATTTCAAATGTTGCAATCGAGACATACGTTAACGTTAAAGATGGTGGTGCAATTGCTTATATCGGTTCAACTGATGAAGGTTATGATTTACCTCTTGGTCAGTTTACTACAGGTTTATACAAACAGATTAGTAAAAAAAGTTACGGACTGCCGATTTCTCATCAAATTAAGAACACTATCCAAGATGTTATTTTGAATGGAAATACAAGTGTAATTTATGAAACAGCTTTGTTTCAAATGAATTTAAATGGTGATCCTTTATTAAAAATTAATCCACATTTAAATCCTGAAATTGAAATAACTGAAGATAAGGTTTGGGTAACACCCTCAAAGATAGATCTAACAGTGGATTCAATTGAGGTTAATATTGCTATCACTAATTTGGGACACTCTGTAACAGATACTTTTAGTTTGGAGATAAGAAGAAATTTCCCTTTATCTAATATTGATTCTGTCTACTTTGTTGAAATGTCAGGTTTGAACTACATTGATACTCTGAAGTATAAAATACCTATGCAACCTAATATTGGTGTTGGTATCAATACCATAACGGTTAGTATTGATATCCCTTCACTCATACCAGAGGTTTATGATGAGATTAGCAACAATAAAGTCATAAAAACGTTATTTATTGATATTCAAGGTATACTACCTGTTCTTCCTCAAGACTTTGCTGTGGTTCCGCTTGATAGTGTTGTTTTAAAAGCTTCAACAATCAATCCTATTGCAGACTTTAATACTTATCGTTTTGAAATTGATACCAACGATGCATTTAATAGTGATGAGCACAGGTATGCATTGGTAAACGGTTTAGGAGGAGTTAAAGAAGTTTACCCAAGTGATTGGATTTCTGTTTCTTCAAATCAAATTTCTCCTTTAAAATTGGAAGATAGTGTTGTTTATTTTTGGAGGGTAGCAATTGATTCTTCTGTGCTTGAATGGAGACAAAGGTCGTTTCAGTTCATAGAAGATAGAGAAGGCTGGGGGCAAGATCATTTTAGTCAGTTTAAAGGTAACGATATAATTAACATTGAGTTAGATACAAATAATAGGTTAAAAGTTTTTAATGAAACAATAGCAGATACTCTTTCAGCAAATATTTACAATACTACTACTTTTTCACATGCATATTTCATAAATGGTCAGCAGATAGATTATACATTCTGCAGTTGGCCTGCACCTTCTTTAAATGTTGTTGTTATTGATGCTATCACACATGAACCATGGAAAACAAGGTATGTTCCTACCGGAGAAAATTTAGATAAAAACTTTGGTAATTTAAATGATAATGGAGCGTGTAGGTCCAGACCTGATGGATATTTTGAGTTTTTACAAAATTCAACTTCTAGTCTTCAAGCATTAGATAATATGTTAACCAATGAGATTCCTGATAGTTCCTATGTTTTAATATATTCTAATTTAGGAGGGGCTAATTTTGCTTCTATAAATTCCTATTATCCTAACATATTTAATACTTTTACCTCAATAGGTTCGAGTGAATTAACACCAACAAAAGCAAATTCGACCTTTGCAATTATTTATAAAAAAGGTGATCCAAATTCTGTTCTAGAAAAATTTTCTAGTTCATCTCTAAGTATTTCATATCCTTTAAAAAATAAAGAATTCATAGGGGTTGAAACAAGTCCTTTGATTGGTCCATCAGCTAATTGGGATAGGCTCCTATGGAAACAGAATCCTCTAGAAGTAAATTCACCAGATAGTACAAGGCTTAAAGTAAATTACTATAATAACTTTAGATCATTACAAGGTACAATCGATACAGTTTTCTCTTTAAACGATTCGATATTAGATTTAAATAATTTAATAGACGCGAATTCTTTTCCTTATATAAAGCTTACTGCAAACTATTATGATTCGTTGATGTTTACACCAGCACAACTAGATTATTGGCATGTTTTGTACCAACCTTTACCGGAAGCGGCGATTGATGGAACTTCTCAGTTTTCATGGGTTCCATTGAAAGATACTTTGGATGAAGGAGAAAACGTTTCTTTTGCAGTGGATGTGAAGAATATCTATAAATATCCAATGGATTCTCTGTTAATCACCTATTGGATTGAGGATAACTATCGTGTTAAGCATTACCTTCCATACGATAGGAGGGATTCTCTTAGAGTAGGGGAAGTTATTAGAGACACTATTCAGTTTTCTACAATAGGTTTTGGAGGGGTTAATTCATTATGGATGGAGGTAAACCCTTATGTAAATGGTAATTTAGTTGAAACAGATCAACCTGAACAAGAACATTTTAATAATCTTCTTCAAGTTCCTTTCTTTGTTAGAGCTGATAATGAAAATCCGTTGTTAGATGTGACTTTCGATGGAATTCATATTTTAAATGGAGATATTGTTGCTCCTAACACTGAAATCGTTGTCTCTTTGAAGGATGAGAATGAATTAATGTTAATGGACAGCGATAAGGATACAAGTAGTTTTGGTATTTACATCATTAATAGTGAGGGCATACAAAATAGAATACCATTTATAAATTCACAAGGTGAAACTGTCATGCAATGGGTTCCCGCAAGCGGGGATACAAAAAAGTTTAAAATTATTTATCCAACATATTTTGAAAAAGATGGTTTATATACACTGTTAGTTCAAGGAGCGGACCGATCTGGAAACCTTTCAGGAGATTTGGAGTATAGAATCTCTTTTGAAGTAATTAGGGAGTCTTCAATTACTAAGTTGATGAATTACCCAAATCCTTTTACGACTAGTACAAGGTTTGTTTTTACTTTAACCGGGGTAGATGTACCTGATGAAATGATTATACAGATATTGACAGTTTCTGGTAAAGTGGTAAGGGAAATTACGGAAGATGAGATAGGAAGCATTAGAATAGGTAGAAACATCACGGAATATACTTGGGATGGTACAGATGAGTTTGGCGACCCTCTAGCAAATGGTGTTTATTTATATCGAGCAAAAATTCAATTAAATGGAGAAGAAATTAAACAAAGGGATTCTGGTGCTGATAAATATTTTAATCAAGAATTTGGTAAAATGTACTTAATGAGGTAAAGTTTTACAACTAAAAAAACCTACAACTCAAAATAGCGGTATCATCTACCAACTTCAAAGGACCTCTCCATTCATCAATCTTAGAGAATATTAAATTATTTAAATCTTCCATTTGTAATGGAGAGTAACTATGAACTAACTTTACTAAGTTATCTAAACCAAATTGATTTCCATTTAAATCTTCTAGTTCAACAATTCCATCAGTATATAAAACAAGGGTTGTGTTAGGTTCCAGTAGAACTTTTCCTTCATTTAAAAAAGGGAGCTCATCCATCATTCCTAAACCTATACAACCTTCGTTAAGCATTTCTACTTTTTTCTTGTTAGTAATAAATGGGTGATTATGTCCCGCGTTTACGTAGTTAAGTATCCTGTTGTTGGCGTTATAATGTGCTATAAAAAAAGTTATAAATTTTTCTCCTTTAGCACTTTTCATTACTTTTCTATTGAGCTCATTAATAAGAAAGTTCATGTCAAATCTCTGGTATTCAAAGATTGTTCTTATTGTAGCTTGAAAGTTAGCCATCAACAATGCCGCACTAATTCCTTTTCCTGAAACATCAGCCATGCAAATGATATATTCATCATCGCCTAAAGGAATAAAATCGTAGTAATCTCCACCAACTTCATGCCTAGTTTTATATTTTGCAGAGATATCCATCCGATTATTTGATGGTAAGTTGTCTGGAAAGAGTAATTTTTGCATTTCCTTTGCCACCTCAAGCTCTTTTTTCAACCTTTCTTGTTTAATACTAGCTTTTGCCATTCTTTTATTTTCAATAGCAACAACAATTATATTCGTAAGGGTTTGTATAAAACTTATGTCATTTATATTTTTATTGGACCTGAAGCTAGATTCTAGATTTGATATTAATAAATAGGCTAGAGGTGTTTCTTTGTGGAATACTGGAACAATGATATCGAATTCATTTAGTACAGTTGAATAGGATGACTGTATTACTGTTATGTCTTTAAATCTTAATAAATCATTATTAACGTTAATGTCTTTTACTTTTCCTTTGATTCCATTTTTAACTAGACAATTCCATTCATCCTGTTTATTAAATAAAATGTATTTATCAAAACCTAATTGTTCTTTCAGGATGAACTCGTAAATCATTAATAAGTGACCAACATCTTGATTGGTATTAATTGCATTTGTGATTTCTAGTAAAGAGTTTAATTTAAAATCTTTAACTTGAATAAGTTTTTCTAGATTTTTTTCTTTTGTAGAGTTCATATTGGAGCCTGCAATTACTTTTAAAGTTTAAAGTTATTACTAAATATTACTGGTATTTCGTTTAAAGCTATTACTTATCCTCTTTGGTTTGTTGAAAGAAGAAAACTACTTTCTTGTCATTGCCGCAAATTGGAAGTATCTTTGATTTTAATATAATAGGATATGGAGTTCAGTGAGTTTAACATTAAGAAACAATTATTAAAAGCAATAAATGATTTAGGCTTTGAAAAACCTACAACCATTCAAGAAAAAGCTTTCTCAGTAATCAAGTCAGGGAGAGATGTTGTTGGGTTAGCTCAAACTGGAACAGGTAAAACGATAGCTTTTCTTTTACCGATATTAGAATTGTTGAAATACTCTAATCAATATGAGCCTAGAATTATTATTCTTGTTCCTACCAGAGAGCTTGTTGAACAAGTGAAAGAGGAGGTAGAGAAATTGACTTCATATATGAATGTTAGAGTTGTAAGTGTTTACGGAGGTACAAATATAAACACTCAAAAAGCAGCTCTATTGTCAGGGGTGGATATTGTTGTTGCTACACCTGGTAGGATATACGATTTAGCGATAAGTGGTTCTTTTAAATTTAAAGCAATTCAAAAAGTTGTTATCGATGAGATGGATGAGATGTTAAATCTTGGTTTTAGAACACAATTAAAAAATATTTTAGATCTTTTACCACAAAAACGTCAAAACTTATTGTTTTCAGCTACTATGGATGAAGATGTTGAGGTAATTATTAATGATTATTTCAATGACCCAATAAAGATTGAAGCTGCGCCACATGGAACACCAGTTGAAAAAATTCAACAATCGTTTTATAAAGTTGCAAATTTTCACACTAAGGTAAATTTATTAATTCACCTTTTTAAAACGACTTCATCATTTGAAAAAGTTTTGATTTTTACATCAAGCAAAAGTTTAGCAGATAAGTTACACGATATTATTTCGGAAAGTTTTCCAGGTGAGTTTGGAATAATTCATTCTAATAAGTCTCAAAATTTTAGGTTTAATTCTTTAAAACACTTTCAAGAAGGGTTAAGTAAAGGTTTGATAGCAACAGATTTAGTTTCAAGAGGTTTAGATATTTCAGACGTTTCTCATGTTATTAATTTTGACATGCCCGAGGATTCATCTAATTATATTCATAGAATCGGTAGGACGGGTCGTGCCGAAAAAGAAGGAGAGTCTATTTCTTTTGTTACAGAAAAAGAAGAGCAAATCTTAGCTACTATTGAGCAATTAATGGGGGTTAAAATTAAAAAAGTTGAATTTCCTGCTGAAGTAGAGGTTTCAGAAGTTTTAATTGAGCAAGAAAAACCAGTCATTCATGGAGTGAATTATTCTCCTGAGGCAACTATCAAAGAATCAAAGGGAGCTTTTCACGAAAAGAAAAAGAAAAATAAGAAGGTAAACCTCGGAGGTTCTTACAAGATTGAAATAAAGAAAAAATATAAAAAACCAAAAACAAGAGGCCAAAAAAGATAGTTAATTCATTTTAAAAGGATAAACTAATTCGAATTTAGGGATTTTAACTTCAAAAATTGAATGATCATCTAAATTAATAAACTCGTATTTGCCTTTCATGTATCCAATTTCAGAAATAATTTGGCATCCACTTTCGTATTTGAAGCTTTCTTTGGATAATAAAATCGGTTGTTTGCCTATTACTCCTTTTCCTTTAATAATTTTAGGAGTATCCAAAGAGTCACTTATATACCATTCTCTGTTTAATAGTTGAACATTATGATTACTTGTGTTTTTTATTTCGATTAAGTAGTTATGAAAGAAAAAATTCTCATGTATATTAGAGTGTTTTCTATTAAACTGGTGCTTAACATTGATTTCTATTCCTTGAGTTGTTAAAGTATTCATAGCCGAAATATTTAATTATAAATTTAGTGAAAAATATTTAACAATTAATTTGCTTAACTATTATTAACATTTATTACATTTGGTACTAAATTAACTAAAAATCATGTTATGAAATATATGAGTTCCAAAGTTTTATTTTTTTCATCATTATTGATGTTTTTCGCAAGTTGCGAAAAGAAAGATGTTGTAATGGATAGCTCTACTTCTGATAGTGATGTAACTACGGCTATAGATAATAGTTTAGCTGAAGGTTTGTTTAGTGACGCTGAAAGTATTGCTGATCAAGCTTCTCAAGGTCAGTTAACATCCTTTTTACCTGTTTTTGATAAGGATATAGAAAAATTGGATGAAGAATTGAAAAAAGTTTATGAGAAGTCAAATTGTGCAACTGTTTATCATGATACATCTTCTTCTCTAAAAGTTTTAACAATAGATTTTGGTTCTGTAAATTGTTTGTGTAATGATGGGAGGAACAGAAGAGGTGAGGTAATTGTATCTTACGAAGGAAGGTATAGGGATACTAATTCTATACATACAATTTCTTTCAATGATTATTTTGTAAATGATAATCAGGTTCTAGGTACAAAAACGGTATTGAATAATGGTTTAAATTCTGACGGGAAGATAAATTTCTCAATAGAGGTTGATGGTAGTATTGTAAAGTCAAATTCAACGGATACTATTGTTTGGGTATCCTCTAGAATAAGAACATGGGAGGAAGGAAGTTCTACTATTTTCAATTGGTTAGATGATGTTTATACGATTACAGGGGATGCATCAGGTGTTAACTCTGCAGGGGTAAGTTATACTATTAATATTACTACCCCTTTAAGGATGGAATTAAATTGTAGGTGGATTAGTTCTGGAGCAGTTGAAGTGAAGCCTGAAGGAAAATTAAAAAGGTTAGTTGATTATGGAACAGGCTCTTGTGATGCGAATGCCACGATAACAATTGCAGGTATTTCATTTCCTGTTGTATTACCTTGAGACTAATTGAGTAAGAAGTCCTAACTTCTTACTCAATTATTATTTTCCTCATCACGTAATCTTCCATTAAATACCCATTTCCTATTTCGATATTCTCCTCTTTAATTATTTTAAAATCTTGTTTAAGGTAGAATTTGATTGCTTTATTATACCTGTTAACATTTAATTCAATTTGAGTTATCTTTTTATTTTTTGCAATATCACATATAAATCTAATTAGATTTTCTCCTAATCCTTTACCTTGTTGATTTGGTATTACGTAAATCTTATTTAATTTAATTATATACTCTTTTTTTATTATTTCAATAAAACCTAAATCTACTTTATCTCTTATAATATAATAACTAGATCCTTTTTTTACATTATGTTCAAGATTTTCAATCTTATACATCATATTGAACATATAGTTCAGTTGTTGTTCTTCCAATATAGACTTATAAGTATTAAACCAGGTTTTCTTTGCTAAAGCATGTACTCTACTCAAACTTTCTAATTTAACTTCTTGAATTTTCATAATAATAGTTCTTACTATTTGTTTGATAGTGTCAAAAATACATTTTTTATAACAAACACACACTTAAAACCGTTCATTGAAAATGTTATAGGTTAAAAACTTGTGAAACAGCTCGTTATGGTTTGGTTTTAGGTTTAGATGAACGAGAAAAGTTGTATATCTCATTTAGGTCGCTAGTATCTTGAACATAGTCTTTATTCAAATTGAATAA
>Ga0228631_1001836_pt1 | contig 10175 bp, 10 predicted proteins | sample 39DmetaG_FD_183049 | JGI IMG/M metagenome (GOLD analysis project Ga0228631, IMG submission 183049) | Seawater microbial communities from Monterey Bay, California, United States - 39D | ecosystem: Environmental > Aquatic > Marine > Coastal | place: USA: California | collected 2016-09-28
AGTCGCACGTCCACGACGTGCAGATCACCAAGGAAGCGCCCAACTACCGCGCCGACTGATCCATCGTTCTACAATCGGGCTGTCCGGCTTTGGCCGGGTTGCCCGCGCCGCACCGGCGGGACTTGCGTCCCGGCCGGTGCAGTACTTTCAACTTCCCGCCAGGCCCACTATGCACCATCAGCGCATTCTCATCCTCGATTACGGCTCACAGGTCACCCAGCTCATCGCTCGCCGCGTGCGCGAAGCCGGTGTGTATTGCGAGATTCATCCTGGCGACATCAGCAATGAAGAAGTGCAGGCGCATGTCGCCCAGGGGCTGAAGGGCATCATCCTGTCGGGTAGCCATGCTTCGGCCTATCTGGAAGAGTCGATGCGCGTGCCCACGCAGGTGTTCGAATTGGGCGTGCCGGTGCTGGGCATTTGCTATGGCATGCAGGCCATGGCGCTGCAACTGGGCGGCGAAGTGGCGTTCTCGGATCACCGCGAATTCGGGTATGCCGAGGTGCGTGCCCACGGTCACACCAAGCTGCTGGAAGGCATCGAGGATTTCCGTACCGTGGAAGGCCACGGGATGTTGAAGGTCTGGATGAGCCACGGCGACAAGGTCGTGACGCTGCCACAAGGATTTGAAGTGATGGCGTCTACGCCGTCGTGCCCGATTGCGGGGATGGCCGATGAAGTGCGCCGGTTCTATGCCGTGCAGTTTCATCCGGAAGTGACGCATACTCAGCAAGGCCAGGCCATGCTGTCGCGTTTCGTTCACGAGATCTGCGATTGCCAGGGCGACTGGAACATGCCGGATTACGTTGCCGAAGCGGTCGAGCGGATTCGTGCGCAGGTGGGTGACGACGAAGTGTTGCTGGGCTTGTCGGGCGGCGTGGATTCGTCGGTGGCGGCCGCGCTGATTCATGAGGCGATCGGCGACAAGCTGACCTGCGTGTTCGTGGATCATGGTCTGCTGCGCTTGAACGAAGGCAAGCAAGTCATGGAAACCTATGCCGGCGCGATGGGTATCCGGATTGTTCATGTGGATGCCACCGAGCAGTTCATGAGCAAGCTGGCCGGTGTGGCTGACCCGGAAGCGAAGCGCAAGATTATCGGTAAAGAGTTCGTCGAGGTGTTCCAGGCCGAGGCTGCGAAGCTGACGAATGTTAAGTGGCTGGCGCAGGGCACGATTTATCCGGATGTGATCGAGTCGGCGGGTGCCAAGACGGGTAAGGCCGTGGCGATCAAGTCGCACCACAACGTGGGTGGTTTGCCGGATACGCTGAATCTGAAGCTGTTGGAACCCTTGCGCGAATTGTTCAAGGATGAGGTGCGCAAGCTGGGTGTGGCCTTGGGGCTGCCGCCTGCGATGGTGTATCGCCATCCGTTCCCGGGCCCGGGCATGGGCGTGCGGATTCTGGGCGAGGTGAAGGCCGAGTTTGCGGATTTGCTGCGCCGTGCGGATGCGATCTTTATCGAAGAGTTGCGTAAGGCGATCGATCCGGTCAGCGGCAAGAGCTGGTATGACCTGACTTCGCAGGCGTTTGCGGTGTTCCTGCCGGTGAAGTCGGTGGGGGTGATGGGCGATGGGCGTACTTATGAGTATGTGGTGTCGCTGCGCGCAGTGCAGACTTCGGACTTCATGACGGCGGATTGGGCACAGTTGCCGTATTCCTTGCTGGGCAAGGTGTCCGGGCGGATTATCAATGAGGTCCGAGGGATCAATCGGGTGGTTTATGACGTGAGCAGTAAGCCGCCTGCTACGATTGAGTGGGAGTGAAATCAGGTCTTTCAGGGACTATCGCTAGCTATCGAAAATACTCCGTAACTTGTTGATTTAAAAGAAAATACGTCACGGAAGCTATCGATGGCTATCGCCGGCCAGCAGAACAGGTTGGCGGTGGAACTGGCGGTAAGAACTGAGGGCGGGATTAAGACCGTCCCGTTCGCTATCCAGACCAGAGTTGAAAGTCAAATATTTGACGTATATCTGATTTTCAGATATTTTTCGTTTATCTGAATCCCGGGTATTTGCCATGCCGCCGATGTCACATCCGCTGGTCACTCCCCGCCAACTTGGGTCGATGCTGCAGGTCGCGCGCAAAGCCCAGGGGCTGACCCAGTCGGCGCTGGCTGCTCGTATCGGCTTGAGCCAGTCGCGGGTCTCTCATCTGGAACTCAACGCCCACGAGCTGAGCGTGGAGCAACTCCTTGCATGGTGCGCATCGCTGGGCCTGGAGTTGGCCGTGGGTTCCCGGGGCAAGGCTGCGGTGTCGACGACGCCCACGGACTGGTGACATGGGGCGTCGATCACACGGCCGCAGCCTGTCCATCTGGACCAACGGGGTTCATGTTGGCCGATGGACGATTCCTGCTCGCGGAGAGATGGAACTGCAGTACGACGCGGATTGGCTTGCTGCCGACATGGGCCGACCGCTGTCCTTGTCGCTGCCGTTCAATCTGCAGAACCTGCCGGTCAAGGGCGAGAAGGTCGCCAACTACTTCGACAACCTGCTTCCGGACAGCGACGCGATCCGCCGCCGCGTAGCCGAGCGTTTCCGGACGGGTTCGACCGAGCCGTTTGACTTGCTGAAGGCTATCGGGCGTGATTGCGTGGGCGCCGTCCAGATCCTGGATGAGGACGAGATACCCACCGATTTCGATCGAATCGAGGGCGTGCCCCTGTCCGAGGAGGATATCGAGCGGCACTTGATCGAAACCGTTTTGCCGCAGGCCTTCGCTGCAGGCCGAGACCCGGATGCGGACTTCCGTATCTCGCTGGCCGGTGCGCAGGAGAAGACGGCTTTCTTGCGGTGGGGCGGGAAATGGCTTGCGCCGCGTGGCGCCACGCCGACGAGTCACATCTTCAAGCTTCCGCTCGGCCTGATGGGTGGGCGGCGGGCGGACTTCAGCACGTCCGTCGACAACGAATGGCTGTGCCTGCGGCTGCTGAAAGCCTACGGATTGCCCGTGGCTGACGCTGACATTGCGACCTTCGGCCGACAGCGTGTGCTGGTGGTGGAGCGTTTTGACCGGCGCGTCGCACCCAATGGGCAGTGGCTCATGCGTTTGCCACAGGAAGACTATTGCCAGGTCGAGGGCTGCTCGCCATTGCGCAAATACGAGAACGAGGGCGGTCCAGGGCTCAAGGCTTTGTTCGGCACGCTGCGGCAATCGGTGAACGCCGAGGCCGACATGAAAACGCTGATGGCGGTGCAGGTGCTGTTCTGGTTGCTGCGAGCGCCCGATGGCCATGCCAAGAACTTCAGCATCCGGCTTCTGCCACGCGGTCGTTTCCAGCTGACCCCGCTGTATGACGTGATGTCGGTCTACCCGGTGTTGGGCGATGGCCCCAACCAGTGGTCTCCGTATGACATCAAGTTGGCCATGGCGCTGCTCGGCAAGAACCGGCACTACGACATGCACGGCATCCAACGCAGGCACTTCAATAGCACTGCACAGAAAGTTGGCTATGCCTCAAGTGCCGAGCCGATCATCGAAGAGCTTCTCGCCCGGACTCCAGCGGCCATTGCCGAAGTGCAAGCCGAATTGCCACAGGACTTCTCACCGCGTGTCCGCGATGCCATCCTGGACGGGCTTGAGCAGTCGGCAGGAACACTCGGTGGGATGCTGCCGTAAGCAGGCGAAGATCAGGGCGTTCCAGGGCAAGTTCGAGCGCGCTAAGATACGACCTGATCGACGATAAGGCTAAAAGTGTTGACGCCGCGCAAATTGCTCCATAACCCGCGCTAGCGTTAAGCGAGCTTTTTTTGACGGTAAATGCCGACGGTAAAACTTACGACGATCATCGCAAATCCCCTTAACCACGCAGGCTTACGAGCCCCGTTGATGATCGAGTGGGAATGACGGAGCGTCCTTCAGGGGCTATCGCCAACCATCAAAACACTGATCCGGTACGGTAGCTACGTCGTTGTCTCACGTAGCGGGTGGAGATCCGCCCGTAAACGCGTAGCCGCCGATTTTCATGACGAGTCGACTCGCACCAAGGCAATTCAGACCTTTAGGTGATTTAAGTTGGGATCGAGGCTTTGAATGGGAAGCTCCTTAGGTGCCTCGCCAGTAACGAGTACTTGTAAAACGCGCGGCCTACCCTCTGATTCAGCTACGCCGTAGTACGAATTGAACAGGTTTCGATCCTGCGCGCGTGACAGATCGTATACCGTGCCCGTTTGCCCGCAAATCACGAACTCTTTGTTGTCGTCGTAGTGAACGTAGTTCATCGCATGGCTATGCGGCTGACCTCGTACGGGTATGCTGAAGCATGCACGCTTATGATTGGAGGTGGCGTCTTTCGGATCAGTGCTGGGCGAGTCGTCGGTATTTAGCACGGCCTCTTTCAGCACCGAGAGTGCGTCGCTCTTATGCGTTAACGAGCGAAACTGTTCTTTGCTACCCGACGTGGAAGTAATGTGAAGGAACTCACCTCTGCCCGGCTCTCCGACTTGAAAGAGATCAGGGTTCTCCGTGGCACGATTTGAGCAAAACTGAGCTAGTGTTTTATCGACGGCCTGGGTGCAATGCACGCAATTACGCTCTACAACCGTATCTAACTTCTTTCCGGTCAGGAAATTAGAGATTGCGCTGAAAATATTCTGAAATAAATAAGAAATTCGATTCGGATTAGTGTTTTTGGCAATAAAGCCGAAGAAAGCCTCAGGCTTATTAGGGAGAGAACTAAGTTCCTGGGAAAGCCTATTGTTCAACCCTGCATTCGACGCTAAGAATTTCGTCGGTGTATCCTGCCGAGGCGCGGGGACATCTTTTTCGGCGGCTGGCTTATCGAACATCGCCCATTCGTCATCGTCGCCATCAGGACTAAATACGGCATCCATCGAAACCGGATTGCCTACGACACAAAAGTCATCGATGCTCGACTCTTGAACGGATGCCACTGTCGATGCAGAGGCAGAATTGATCTGCATCGGTTCCTGATTCGCTATCGGCAAGTGGTTCACCGGCGTTAAGGTGTTCAGCGTCGTCATTGTGTCTCCTATGTCGCCCAACGAGCCCTAACCTGGAGCCGATCATCAGGCTTCTGGGCAATGCAATATAAGTAACGAGAAGAGAAACTGAGTTCCATGGTGGGCTGGCTCGATCAATGACGTGTGCGTAAAAACCCAGGTGGAACTTTCCTCAATGATCTGCCACTCATCGTGCTCATCGTTTACCTTTTGTGGAGTAGCAAAAATGGACGCAATTAACCCTAATGGTGGGAACGCATGGGCTGCCCTCGACGTCGCCGCGATGGACAAGACCATGGGTGAGGTGGCCAAGAAACAAGCAAACGAAGCAGAAAAATCAAGCATCATCAAGCCTGGTAGTGGCAATGCTTGGGCAGCCCTTGACACGGCAGCGATGGACAAGACGTTGGGTGATGTAGCGCAAAAACAGGCCGAGACCAAGGCGCTTGGCGATAGGGTCGACGTTTGGCAGGCGATTAAGACCGTGTCGACGTTATTTCCGGAAAATATCACGCCCCCGATGCTTGCCGAATACAAGGCGCAGCTAGCCGCCCATCCGCCTGGGGCCGCATTCGAGCCCAATGCCGCGGCGATTCTGGCGGCGGGCGGGCACACCGCTGACCCTACGCTGGCCGCTTTATCTGGCGACAGAGGCGATAAGAGTCCTGTTTGAATCGTCTTGGATGACTGCGCCAGCATCGGCTTGAGGCTGGCACATCCTGGTTCACGGATTTGATGCTCATCGGTTTAACGTGCGCGCGCTGCGTGCGAGGTGCAACTCGTACTCGGCGTGCAGTTGCCGCGCCATAAAGCTGCGTGCCAGTAGCTTGACGGCGCGCCCACCTTGTTGGCCAAACCGGCCACGACGGATGACTTTCGGTAGAACAGTGCATTCAGGCCGATCACAGCGACTCCCGACCTTTGGCGCAAGCTCGACGTGGATTGCTTCACCACGTTCATCAAGCGAAAGAACGTACGCTTTCGACGCCGCATAAGCTGCCAGGAGAGGCGCCGGCATATAAGCAGCTAGGCTTGCAACAACAAAAATATGACCACTGCCCGTTTTATGCATCCGCTGTGCGTAGCATCGGCTGAGTTCGGTAAGGGCCAGGATGTTCAGTTGAAGCATCGACGCACAATTGGCCAGATCTTGTTCGATAAAGCGCTCGCTCAGCCCGAACCCCGCGTTGTTGATCCGGATCGAAGACGACAGCCCGCGCTGATCGAGCGCAGCGATCAGTTCAGCGGCGCCGCTCGGTCTGGAATGGTCGGCCGACTGTACGGCGACGTCGACGCAATACTGCTGGCGTGGGCGGGATGCCAACGAACGCACCCGTAAGGTCATTCGAAGGCGGCCATCGAGAATCCTGACGAAATAGCAGTTCGTCTGGTTGGCCGTGGTTATACCAAAGATGCCTGTTTCCTTCACGACGATCGGGGCCTACAACATTTCGCAAGCGCGCGTCCTCTAGTTGCGTCGCGCATCCAACCACGTGGATTCGCAAGGTATCGACGGCGAGGCAGTGAATACCAAATCCTACACAACACGTGTTGACGTGAAAGTGAGTCGGTTTATCGAATAACCTGGTTTATCGCCGATCGGCGGCAAGAATTGGCAGGGCGAATAGCGATGAGGGAAATGAAATCCTTTGACGATTTAGTACATGAGGCGGAAGCGGCTGACGTAAGTGGTTGGGGCTTCGAATGGCTGGCAGCGCGGGCGTCGGAAGCATGTCCGCCATGGGGCTACGCGCGGCTACTTGCGCAGCGGCTGGCTGGCGTGGGTTCGGCGCTCGATCTGGACACGGGCGGTGGGGAGGTGCTGGGCGAGGCATCCCATTTTCCTGCGGTCATGTGCGCGACCGAGGCTTGGCCGCCCAACGCGATTAAGGCGCGCGAGCGTCTGGGTCCGCGTGGGGTGACGGTCGTAGATGTAACGGCCGACGCCGCACTGCCGTTTGCGGACGCGTCGTTCGAATTGGTGACGTCGCGACATCCCGTGCGCCCGGATTGGGCGGAAATTCATCGCGTTCTACGACCCGGCGGGCATTACTTCGCCCAGCACGTTGGACCTGCGTCGGCCTTCGAGTTGATCGAGCAGTTTGTAGGACCGCTACCGGTCGAGAGGTGCATGCGTGACCCGCACATCGAAGCTGCGGCGGCGGAGGCCGCAGGGCTGACAGTGACGGATCTTCGCACGGCGCGTTGCCGCATGCTTTTTCACGATGTGGGTGCTGTCGTCTGGATCTTGCGCAAATGCGTGTGGTGGGTGCCGGATTTTTCAGTGGCGAAATATCGCGATGTACTGCTGGCGTTAGATCGTGAGATGCGACAGGGCAGGCCGTTCGCTGCACACTCGACTCGCCATCTGATCGACGCACGACGTCCTTGACGCCCTTGTGCAAAACCATGGAAGCGTGGCACCTGCCAGTTCGTTCACCAGACCGTGAATGCCTGCTTCCTGCCTGGCGCGGACGATACGCGCAGCACGCGACCGACCCTTGCGGACAAGCTGTTCTTGGAGCACGTCCCACGCTGCCTTGCAGCAGGCTCGCGGCTGCCTGAAAGCCGCCGTCAACGGCCTCAACCGTCAGTTGAGCACCTGCGTATCATCGCGCCTCAAGAAAGCTCGTCACTGCCTCGTTAAGCGCCGCCGTGCATTCCTCAGGCAGCCAGTGGCCGCAGCTAGGCAAAACCTTACCGGTCACATTGGTAGCGAAGCGCTCCATCAGGTCGATTTGGTACTGGCCCATGCCGCCGTGTCCGCCGCCACCGATCGCTAATGCAGGGATGGTAATCTTGGTTTTAGACAATTCTTTGTTATCGATCACCCCTTGATTAAGCACTCGGTAATACTCGAATGCTGCGTTCAGCGAGTGCGGCTTGGCGTAAGACTTGGCGTACAGGTCGAGCAGTTCAGGCGTGAATACATCCTTGTTCGTGGCGTGCTCTTTAATGAAATGCTCGAAGAATACGCGCTCCTTGCCGTGATCAGCGTCTCTGCAAGGCGATTCTTTGCCGCGAAAAAGCTGAAATGCCACACCAGCGATTCGCCTTCCGGCGTAAAAGCTGGGAACGAATAAATGCTGTCACTCGGGATTGGTGCCTCCATATAGACCACGCGGCGAATCTTGTCCTGGTGCTGAACCAGCATCGGGTACGTGTTCCAGATGCCGATGTCATGTGCGACCAAGTCGAACTTCTGACCTCCGCTGAACTGTGTGGCGAGCTTATAAAGCAAGGGCGCGACATCCGTTGCGCGATAAGATGTGGGCGGGGCCGACTGTCCTAATCCGGGCAAGTCCGGTGCGACCACGGTGAATCGCTTGGCCAACTCAGGCATCAGCTGGTGACATTCGTACCAGCTTTGACCAAAACCGTGGACCAAGTAAACCAGCGGCCCGGAGCCGCCCTTGACGTAGTGCAGCTTGACCCCGTCGATAACCTGGTAGCCGCTAGTAAATCCTTTGGGAACTGGAAACTCGTCGTTGGCCGATGCAGCCGATACAGCAGAACCCAGTACCAGCAGGGTTCGAAGAACAAGCGAGTTGAAAAGACGTGTGACCATAGCAGTGAATTCCTTTGTCTAGGAAGGGTGAGTGGAAGAAAAAGCCCGCAGCTTGATCAATGTGTCCGAGCTCAATGGCTAGCGGGGTGTGTGCGGGAGCCTGGACGGAAGCCATGTTTTTTTGCTGACCAGGCGATGCAGAAGCCAACGGCCAGCAATACGGTCAGTGCCCAAGGAAAGATATGGACGCCCCAACGTTCTAGTAGCACTCCGCCCAGCACGCCACCACCCGCGATCACGCTGTTCCAGGCCACGACATTCATCGATAGCGCCACGTCGGCTCCATCGCCAGCAGCGTCCGCTAGCGCCGTTTGCAGCAATGTCGCTGCACCACCAAATGTCAGGCCCCATACGGCCACGCCTGCATAGACCCCTGCGGGGACGTCAGCCAGCCAGATAAACGACAGCGAAACGAGGAAGAACGTCGCCAGGCATATGAGTACGGTCTGGCGAAGATGGCGCTCCACCAGCCGGCCAGTGACGCCAATGCCGACCAACGCCGCGAGGCCGAAAACGAGTAGCAATACGTCAATCCGATCGAGCAGTCCTGCCTGAGCCGCAAACGGCGCGACATAGGTGTAAAGAATGTTGTGTGCCAACATCCAGGCCATCACAGTAATGAGAACCGGTCGAACACCAGGCGTCGTGAGCACCTTGTGCAAGGCCAAACGCTCGTGCCCGGCTTGGCCTGGGTAATTGGGCACTTTGGCTAGCACCCAGACAATGAGTGCCAAAGTCAGTACGGACATCGCACCGAACGCGCTCCGCCAGCCTACCGCTCCTCCTAACCAGGTTCCCAAGGGCACGCCCAAGGACAACGCGATCGGCGTGCCGACCATTGCAATCGTCATCGCTCTACCCTGTTGATGCGGCTGCACCATTCGTCTTGCATAGCCCGCTAGCAGGCTCCACGCCAGGCCAGCGGCTACACCGGAAAAGAAACGTGCCGCTAGCGTGAGCCAGTAATCCAAGGACAGCGCGGTAATGGTGTTGAACACCAAGAATCCAACAATGGTGAGCAGCAGTACGTTGCGCCGCCGCCAGCCACGAGTCGCGATGGTCAGAGGGATAGCTGCCAGTACTGAACCGAGTGCGTAAGCTGTCACTGTCTGTCCAGCGAGCGACGCGCTCACACCGAGTCCCTCGGAAATCTGTGGCAAAAGGCCGGCAGGCATGGTTTCGGTGACGATGCAGATGAAGCCGGTCATCGCCAACGCCAACAAGGCGGCGACGGGGAGTCGTTCGGATGATGCGTCAACGGTTGAAGCAGTTGGAGCGCTCACATGGGTTCCTTTGAAAAAAATTCTTGATAGCGTAAATTTATATGTATCGATCAGTACATTAGTGAGTCAAAAAAATCCGCATCAATAGCGGGAGTTATCGAGTCGAAGTCGGATAGCCAATGGTCAGATTTCGTCAGAAGCTCGACGGGAAAAATTCATGAGCATTTTATGTATCGATCGATATGAATGTAATTCAATAATCAGCGCTTGTCTACAAGTTATGTATCGACTAGTATTTTTGTTGTGAAAAGAGCATGTCGTGGCGCAAATGGGCAGGCCCCGTACGTTTGATCGAGACGCTGCCGTTCAGCAGGCGTTGTATTTGTTCTGGCAGCAGGGCTATGAATCTACGTCGCT
>Ga0228631_1001848_pt1 | contig 10133 bp, 17 predicted proteins | sample 39DmetaG_FD_183049 | JGI IMG/M metagenome (GOLD analysis project Ga0228631, IMG submission 183049) | Seawater microbial communities from Monterey Bay, California, United States - 39D | ecosystem: Environmental > Aquatic > Marine > Coastal | place: USA: California | collected 2016-09-28
AAGTTTTCTCAGAGTAGATTAACGGATTTATTTTTAATAGGTAAGTCTATATGGACATTACTATATGATAATGTTTCAATACGAATTGTACATAATCAACTTAAAACTAATGATACCGGTGAGGATAACACATATACTAAAGCTGGTGTAGGATTTTTTTACATAATATATGATGAATTATTATACGTATATCAATATAAAATTAATACGTACACTAAAACGACTAATGAAAATAAATGTAAAGTAGATTTGATTTATAAAGGTGATGTAATAGATGTAACCGATAAAAAAACTATAACTAATTTGATTAAAAATAATTATAAGTTACCGATTAATCGTTTAAATGATGATGAAATATTAAATAATATTGAAGATGCGTATCCAATTTTTAGGGTTAGGTATGAAGAAAAGTTTCCATTAGAGGGTTCTATTTTATCTATAGCTAAGAGAAAAGTTATGAACTATATTTTTCAAACAATTAAAATTCAAGAATTAAAGTCATAAGATGAGTAACATTAAACTTAAAAAACCTGACCATATTGTATGGGATGAGGAGACTCAAAAATATAACGCAAATATATTACCTTATGGAAGTAGTGTGTCTGCACCTGTTATTAAGATAGAAGATATTTCATCCTACAAACAAAGGAATGTACAAAAGATACAGAAAAAATTCAATAAAAAATACCAAGAATTAGTAGATGAATATAATAATTTAGTTGATGAAGTTAAATTAAATCAAATAGTGTATGAGTCTAAATTTTCTTTTGAGCCGATAATAGGTCATATTTATTATCTTTATTATGGAGATGATGGAAAATATTTCTTATCATTAATAGAACCTGAAATGTGGAATCAAGAATTTGTTCTAAGTGTTGAACTAAATTCTGAACATAAATGGGTCTTAATAAAAAAACCTCAAAACTAATGAAACTTCAAAACCCTATAGACGTTAATATTACAGATAAAACTGTATCAGTTCTTTTAGCGGGTGGTTTGGGTAATATGATGTTTCAGACAGCAACCTTAATGGTCTACGCTAAAGAAATGGGTTATGACCCAATTGTTGGTTATTGGACTACACATCAATCAGAGAGTTCTAAATTTAATAAACATCTTAATCGAAATGGTAGAAATATACATTTTGACCCATGGGGTGGACACATATTAAAAGACCCGCATATATCATTTGGAGACGTTTACCCTAATCTACCATGGTTCGACAGTAGACCTAACGCCTTTGAATGGTGGTTTGACCAAAGTTTAGGGTGGGATATTGATACTGGTGAAGGTGGGGTGTACTACGATTTAAAACAAAAAGTAAAACCACCTTATCTATTTCAGGGTTACTTTTTTAATAAATTGTATTGGCATCACGAGAGGGATTACATCTTAGAACTATTCGAGCCTGATGAAAACATATCAAATTATATCGAATATAATTATGGGGGTTTATTTAAAAATAGTGTCTCCTTACATTTAAGGATGGGTGGAGGTAGACAAGATAATTTTTTTGATATAAAATTAATACCTGAAGAGTGGGTTATTAAAATTTTAAATAATGAGAGTGAGGGACATAAAGTACTTGTGTTTTCAGATAATTTAGAATCCGCCAAAAATTTTGTAAACAAATTAGGATTTCCTAAGGAAAAGTTTGTTTATATTGATGAAGACCCGTATATTGCGGTTCATATGATGAGTATGTGTGACAAGCATATATTATCAAACTCAACGTTATCATTTTGGGGTGCGTATCTTGATAAGAAACAAGAAAATGAGTATACTTTTATTCATGAAAGTTTTTTTGAAAGACATCCTTATAGTATGATACCTTACAATAAATGGAAAATTAACAATTAAATTATATTATTATGGGTGAAAAATTTGAAATACCAACAGAACGTATGAATATGTTAACAGGTAAACTTAGGGTACCTATTCATATTAATTACATATCAGATTACATTTTATGTGAGTCGACAGAAAAAACGAGAATAATTTTAAAACAATTAATTAATAGAGACTTAATAGAGGTTAGTAAACACGCTGATGACTATTATGTTTTAAAGGCTAAAGGTAATGAGTAAAGAATTAGTATCACATCCTGACCATTATGGTGGTGAAGATAACCCATATGAGGTTATAAAAATAGCAGAAGCTACAGGGTTAGATAAAGATGCGTATCTATTTAACGTATTAAAGTATATAGTTAGAAGTGGAAAAAAAGATGACAACCCACCTGTACAAGATTTAAAAAAAGCGTTATTTTATTTAGATAGAAGAATTAAAACAATTGAACAAAATGGAGAAGAATAAAATTTATTGCGGTGATGGCCGTAAACTTATGTCGGAGATGTCCGAAAAAACAGTAGACTTAGTTGTTACTAGTCCACCTTATGGTGTTGGTATTGATTATGATAGTTGGGATGATGATAAAGAAATAGCCGAGTACTGGAAATTTACAAGAGAATGGTTAAGAGAGACTTATCGAGTACTTAAAGACGATGGTCGTATAGCACTAAACATTCCTTACGAGATTAACAGACAAAAAAAAGGTGGTAGAATATATTTTTCCGCTGAATTTTGGATGATAATGAAAGAGATTGGGTTTGGTTTCTTTGGTATTGTAGATTTAGAAGAAGATTCCCCGCATCGTTCAAAAACAACTGCTTGGGGTAGTTGGATGAGCCCGTCTTCACCATATATTTATAATCCTAAGGAGTGTGTGATTCTTGCTTATAAGAAAAAACATAAGAAAGATATTAAAGGAACACCTCAATGGAAAGGTGAGTTTCAAATGGTTCCTAATGAAAAAATTGAAGGTGAGTTTAGAAAGAAGTTAGTCTATGAGGATAAAGATAAAAAAGATTTTATGTCTTTAGTCTTTGGTCAGTGGAATTATTTTGCGGATACAAGACAAAAAACAAAGGCGACATTTTCATTGGATATACCATATAGGGCGATTAAAATTCTTTCATATAAAGAAGATGTAGTTATGGACCCATTCAACGGAAGTGGGACTACTTGTTTAGCTGCGGAAATGTTAGGTAGACCTTGGATTGGTATGGATATCAGTAAAAATTACTGTGAAGTTGCCAGAGAAAGACTAAAAGAGTATCAAACTGAACAAAAACAGTTGAAGTTAGTTTTAGATGAACATACGAGAAATTAGTATTAAGAACCACGACTCAATCACTATAGTAACAACTGATGGTCATGTAAAAACATTTAAAAAAGGAAGTCTAAGTAACCCTAAAAAAGTGTGGTTTGATAATATCATCGCATGTTCAATATCATTAATGAGTGAAACCCCTACAAAGTGAGGGGTTTTTTGTTATTATAGATATTTATTAATAAAAGTTTTTATGTCAAAGTTATTTATAAATGAATCGGAAGAGTCTCAAATACGTAAAATGTATTTAATTGAAAGTGACTCTGACAAAAAAGATGGTACGATAATGAAGGCCAGTCAAAACTTTTGGGACCATATTAAATTTGAAGAAGGTGACCCCAAAAAACCAATTGGTAACATAAAGGCACCAGTATTAAAGGCTTATAAAGACACAAGTGGAGTTTTAACTATCGGTTATGGACACACTGGCGGTGATGTAAAAGGTGGTTTAGTGATAGATGAAAAAACTGCGTTAGAGTTACTTTATAAAGATGCTTCGGAGGCTGCCGACTGCGTTAGAAGATTTTTAGGGGAATGGAAAGATAAAGGATTAAAAACGTATATGTTAACTCAAGGACAATTTGATTCGTTAATATCGTTAGTTTTTAATACTGGATGTGATTCAGTTAGAATGTCAAGATTTATACAATATGTTAAATCTGGTCAAAATAAAAAAGCGGCAGAAAGTATTTTATCATATAAGTCCTCGAATGATGGTCTTAAGAATAGAAGAACAAAAGAAAAAAATATGTTTATATCATGAAAAAATTAATTAAAGAATCAGGATTAAGAAATATCAACGATTTATCTAAGAGATATGAGAAAGCTAAAATATATTTTCATCAAGATTTAGACGGTGTTACGACTGCCTTAGCTATGAAAAATTATTTAGAGAATAATGGAATTAAAGTTGTTGATTCTGAAATAATACAATACGGTGATAAGGAATTTGCGGTAAAGAAACAAGACGCTAAAGGTGATACGATGCCGGTTTTAGTTGATTTCGCACATGGAAAGCCGATGTTTGTTGTACATACAGACCATCATGATAGTCAAACAGGTGTGGAAGGTGACACATCAACATCATTCAGGTCGTCACGTTCAAATGTTGAGACTTTATCTCAAATAATGTCACCAAGTGATATCTTTACTGCCGATGATATTAGATTAATATCTACAGTCGATTCTGCAGATTTTGCTAAGTATGGGTTAGAACCACAAGATATAATGAATTTTGTATTTAAATTACAAAAAGATAAGTCATTACAGAAAAATAAAATGGCCTTAGGTTTAGCAACTAACAAACTTATGTTAGCTTATAAGAATAAACCAGGTTTTATGGAAGATTTAGTAATGACATCTCAACCATCACTATTAAACATATTTCAAAACATTAATAGATTAGCTGCTGAAAAGGGGTATGCGTTACCTGAAGAGATGGCGTTGAATCAAAAAGATTATGTACAGAAACAAAAAGATAGTGATAAAGTTTATGTTGATGACGGAATTATAGTACAATACGGAGGTGGTTCAATGTTTAAACCAGGTTCTTATGACCGTTATACTCCATTTAAAAATAATCCTGAAGCTGACTTTATAGTTATTGCTTGGCCAATGGGGTTAGTACAAGCATCATGTAACCCATTTAAAGGTGAGAGAGAATTGAAAGGTGTTAACTTAGGTGATATAGCTCAAGAAGTATTAAGTAAATGGGAGAGTCAATTAAGAGAAAAGATAATTCCTTTATCTACTATCAAATGGATATCAGAAGGTAATAAACAATTTGGAGATGAGTCAGTTGGTTTCACTAATGCGGATTTAGAAGCCTTTTATGGTGATAAGGTTCGTTCAATGGATGGGGGTGATGACTATATGGAAAAATTAAAAGATATAATGGACAAACCATCAACTAAGTTAACTGAAGATGAGTGGGCTATATTAGATAAGTTAGGTGTACCGGCATGGGAAATGATTCAAGCTAACTCAGGTGGACACAAATGTATTACAAATATATCGGCGTTAAATTACTTCGGAAGAGGTAAGAGAAAACCTGAAGGTAAATATAAATACAATAAAGATAAAGGTGATTCACCATATGTTAAGTTTGTTAAAATGATTCAAAAAGAATTTGTAAGAAAACTTAAAGAAAAAATTAATGAATCCAAAGGTATAAATGAAGGAATGATAAAAGAAATCGATGTTACTATTGGTGATTACGAGTCAGATAATATTGATGTACATAGAAGAGCTAAAAAGGACACGGTTAATAAAGTATTGTTAAATGATATTCAATCTGCAGCAGAAAAAGCTAAAGTAAAAGTTCAGATTAGTTGGGCACATACTGGACATAGTAGTAAAACTAAGTCAGGTAATGTTAGTAGACATAGTACTCATGATGCAGTTGATATATCTAGATTACAAGATTTAAAAGACCTAAAACAGAAACGTTTAAAAGGAGCGGGTGGAGCATCTAACTCTACTAACGGTAGTGAAAATTTTAGAATTGCGGGAAATAGACTTAAAGACGCTTTAGTTGAATTAGGTTATAATTGGAACGGTGAACGTGGTCATAAAAAGGCGGTTTTATGGCAAACTGATATTGGAGGTAATCACTATAATCATCTACATGTTTCAAACAAAGACGGAGGTAAAACAAATAGCAGTGGTCCGGTAGGTAAAGACGAAGGTAAAATTAAAAAAAGTAATCTAAAAATGGATGACATAATAAGTAATGGTGATAATTCAGAACTTATTGCTGTTGGTTCAAAAGGTGAAGGAGTAAAGGAAATACAAAACATTTTGAAAAAAAATGGTTATGATTTAGGTGAACCTGGTGTTGATGGTAAGTTTGGTCCTATTACTAAGAAAGCGATTAAGAAGTTCCAAAAAGATAAGGGATTAAATTTAATTGATGGTATTGTTGGAATAGAAACTTCCACAGAACTTAAAAAAGGTTAAAAGTATTAAAATAAAGAGAAGGAGACGATGTCTCCTTTTTTTATGCCTTGTTCTTCACAAAAACCACCAGAGACCTCTAAAACTGTATCACCAAATCCTTGATATGATTCACAATTTTTCTTATCATTACATGGTTGACAGTTAGAATGAATTTTAGTTATTGTTCTTCCATCTATGAAAATAATGTCTAATGGTATTATACAATTATACATCCAAAAACTTTGTTCGGTACGTTCAGGCATAAAAAATAACATACCATCAAAGGACTCGTCAAATCTTTTTCCCATCATTCCATCAGTTATGGATTTTTTAGTGGAAGAAACTTTGACTTTTAAAATATTATTTTCTATGATTACTTTCATACTAATAAATATCCAATAAAACTAATAATGAAAAAATACGCAGGAATAATCGTAAGATGTGATAATAAAGTCTTACTTTGTAAGAGAAATTCACAAACAACTTTACCAGGTTTTTGGTCATGTCCCGCAGGTAGTGTGGAAGAAGACGAACCAACTAAAGATGCCGCGATTAGAGAATTTATAGAAGAGACTGATTTACCTGTGTTAGGTGACATAGAGTTTGCCGCGGTAATAAAAAGGTATAACAGAGACGGAAGTAAAGTTAAAGGTATGTTTTATACCTACCTTATGGATGTTGAAGAAGAGATGTTTCCTGATTTAGAAAATGCTTATGATGGGGACGAACACACGGAATGTGGGTATTTTGGTAAAGATGAATTACCCGAACCAATGACAAAACAATTTAATAAACTTATAAAAATAATTTTAAAATGAACAAATTAGTAAATATGTTAAAAACATCTGCACAGGCAGATAAAGCAAAGGCATTATTATCACTTGAACTACTTGGTAGTAAAGCAGTAGGAATCGGAGACCACTCAACAGGGGACTTCTATAAAAACGCTGAAGAGGCGTTAGTAATGTTAGTAGACGCGGACGATAGATTAAGTGCTTTAGATAAGTATTTTGATTCTAATGGAGTAATTATAGGGTAAATATCCAATAATTTTAATACAAAACACAAAAAAACCCTTAAAGGGCTTGTCTGAGAGTAATTTTTTTGTATATTTGTATAACTTTTGAGATTTATTGGAGTATTTATATCTTACCCAACAGAAAATCAGAAAGTTTTTAAAAAAAAGTTTGACAGATTAAAAAATTTGTTGTAGTTTTGTAAAACAATTCAGTAAGAGTACTGAAGACGTTCTTTGAAAATATTAGTAAGTGTCACCTTAACCATCACAGTTTGTGAAAGGAATACAAAAGATTAACCCCTTTTTCTTAAACGGTTAAGTATGACATTTGACGGCGGTTTAGCGTCGTTAGATAACCCCAGCAATGGGACTAAAGGGATTGAAACGAGAATAGTACATCGTGAATATTCGCAGAGTTTACTCTGACAACTAAACAAAGTGGCTACGGTCAAGACCCTAAGGGCAACTGCTAAAGGGACGAGACCACTCTGAGTCCGTGGAATATCAGAGTTGAGATAGTGATATCAATAGGAAAAGCTACAGGTGACGGTTCGACACACCCTGTCAGGTGTTGTAGGGCTGAGTACCAGTACAAAGGAATTCCGATACGATAAGTTAACGTATTCCTGAAGTACCGTAAGTTGACAGACTTACAGAGAGGTGTGAAGCATTTTGTTTTCAAAAGAAACGAAACTTCTCCCGAAGCACATCTTTCTCATTTCCATCGTTACTTTTACTAAAACTAAAAGAGAGCAAAAGTTCTTCGGGCGTTGACAACGAAAGGTGTCTAACACTTCGAGTCAATAGACTAACGAAGTCATCGGTAGACCGCAAGTCTCCTGATGTCAATTATCAAATACCTGGTGGGATGGCCGTCCCTTAGTGAACTCGCAAGGTTTGACAGAGTAAAGTAGTAGTTGAGTAGTTGTTAACGAAAAGAGTGGTTCACTCAAATAACCGACACTGACTTGATACTTTCGGCAACGAGAGTGGATACATGAGCAACCGATATAGGGTAATCTCACTAAAGACAAGTCACCATAAACGTGTAATCTCAGCGTTCTATACTCTATTATATATCTTCCTTAACCTCAGTTCTAACCGACTGAGGTTTTTTTATGCTCAATAATTTGTGTAAGTGAATATTATTCACTATATTTGTATAAATAAAAAAATAAAATTATGGAAGGAATTATCACATTAGTCATTATCGGTTTCGTTTTAACATTTGGTTCACAATTACTAAAAGGTATTGGAAATATCTTTGCGGCTTCAGGTAGAATTGGAGGTTGGATTTTAGGTGTTGTAATTATTTTATTAGTACTAAAAAGTTTATTTTTTTAAACCATAAAGTTGGTTATTTAGTAGGTCAATTTAAAAATTTAACGTATATTTGTAATATGAAAAAAGGAGATAAAATAGAAGATATAAGAAATGGTTCAATCCATACTGTAGAATGTGTGGATGTTTATGATGAAGTTACATTAGTCTTTACTACAGGTACAAAATATATACCGATTGACTTAGTAAAGGTGATTATGGAATCTGAAGTTGTGGACTGTATTAGTAAAGTTATAGCTGAAGATTCTAAAAGAATGAAAAAAGATTTAAGAAAATTCATAGATAAACTAAAAGGTACCAAGTCATGAAAACAATTAAAATAGAACATCCAAAGTACGGAATCCTTCAAGAAAAAGTTTTTGAAGATAAGACACAGTTTAAAATCTATCTTAAAATGGTACATTCTTGTTTGGAACTTAAAGAGGATTTAACTACATCAAATGGTAATGATTTCCTTCTTCACATACCGTACGATTTATTAAGGTCTTCAATGGTAATAGGTGATGTTCAAAAAATCAGTTTAGCCGAGTATGCAATTCAAAAATCTAAAACACAATAAAAATGGTAAAAATAATTAATAATTTATGGAGTATGATTAAAATGGTTATTATTTTAATCTTTATGTTAGTAGGTGTTCATTTTGTAGGAACAGAAAAACTAGTAGAAACAGGCCTTATTTGTCTTGGATTCTACTTCTCATATAAACTCATAGAATTATTATCTGTGTACCTTAAAAACAAGATAAACGGGGTTAAAATGGATAAGACCGTTAAGGTTGTTGAGGAAATTAATCCTGAGATTAAATATATTGAAGGTTTAATCAACGAGATTAAGAAAAAAGCTAAAAAAACTGTTAAGGATAAGAATACTTTAGACCTATTAGGTATTAAACTAAAACAACTTAAAAATGTTTAAGGTAGGTGATTATGTAATACCACGAGATAGTAAAACTATAAAGGTAATTAATGAGATAGAAGAAATTGAAAACCAATTTATTATTTACATGACAGATAATAGTTCTTATCATATTTCACAACTACTAACTTTAAATGAAGTGGTAAAAAAAGATAAACATTATAAAGAAAGTTTTAAATTATGAGTGAAAAAAAAGAAATTGTAGGGTTCACAGCAGGTAATTTTGATTTAATGCATCCGGGTTACATTTACACATTTGAAGACGCAAGAAAACATTGTGATAAATTCATTGTGTTTTTACAAAGAGACCCATCGTTACATAGAAAATCCAAGTACAAACCAGTGGTTCCATTATATGAAAGATATAGAACCTTAATGGCAATTCAATATATTGATGAGGTTTATGTGTATCAAACTGAAGAAGAATTGTATGATTTAATTAAATTCTTTGAACCTGATATTAGAATTCTTGGTGAAGATTATATTGGTAAATCATTTACGGGTGATGACTTACCACCAAAGGTAATCTACACGAGTAGAGCACATGGATGGTCAACAACAAGAATGAAAGATATGATTGCGATGCAAACTATTAAACAGAACCCTGAGGTTATTGAAGATGCAAATTATTTTGAACGTAAATTAGGTATGGATGATTGATGATATTAAACATATGCCAAATCAAAAGTGGCACAAAATTATAAGTTTTATTAAATCAGGTGTTAGAATTATTGGTTACGGTTTTATTCC
>Ga0228631_1001854_pt1 | contig 10127 bp, 8 predicted proteins | sample 39DmetaG_FD_183049 | JGI IMG/M metagenome (GOLD analysis project Ga0228631, IMG submission 183049) | Seawater microbial communities from Monterey Bay, California, United States - 39D | ecosystem: Environmental > Aquatic > Marine > Coastal | place: USA: California | collected 2016-09-28
AGTCTTAAAAAAAGTTTCAATGGTTGGAAATGATTTGAAGCTCGATGATGGAGTCGGCACTTGTGGTAAAGATGGACAAAGTGTACCCGTAGGTGTTGGGCAACCTACGCTAAAAATTGATGAGATAACTGTTGGAGGCACCCAGGTTTGAAGAATAAGGATAACAGTATTTCAGACTATAAAAATAAACTACAAAAAATTATAAATAAACTAGATAGTAAATTTGATTATGAATTTAATATGAGTTTATCAGATGGCTATTCTGTCACTGCAAGATCCAGTGAAGTAGAAAATATAGAATATCATCAAGATATGGCGCTAAATGTCTCCGTATATAAAGACTATCAAAAAGGAAGTGCTTCTACTAACGACTTATCTGAAAAAAGTATTCAACAGGCAATAGAAAAAGCTCAGAATATATCTATTAATACTCAAGCAGATGATTGCCAGGGATTGCCAGAGAGTCAATATACAACACAAAAATGGGAAGACATGGATATCTATTATCCTAAAACGCTAGATATCAAAAACATCATTGATTTAACGAAAGATTGTGAAAGTAGTGCTTTTCAGAAGGACAAAAGAGTCACAAATTCTGAAGGATCCTCTTTTACATTTTCAGATAACACCCATATGATTCTAAATAGTAATGGTGCCTATGGAACGTTTGATTCAACAGATTATTCTCTATCATGTATAGCTCTTGCTGAGCAAAATAAGTTGATGGAGAGAGATTATTGGTATTCTTCAACGAGGGATTATGATGCTTTGGAATCATCTAAGCATATAGGTGAAAAAGCTGCAGAACGCGTTATTGCTAGACTTGGTGCAAAGACCATAAAAACTAGGGTTTGTCCTGTCCTGTTTTCACCGGAAATGACTTCATCTCTGATAAGTAGTTTTTTATCCGCTATTAACGGATCTTCAATATATAAAAAATCTAGTTTTCTTATAGACAAGATAGATAAAAAAATATTTCCAGATTTTGTAAACATACAAGAGGATCCAAGCTTATCAAATGGATCCGCAACACGGCCTTATGATTCTGAGGGAGTATTAACTCAAAAAAAAGATATTATAAAAGATGGCATATTAAAAACTTATTTACTCGATACATATGCTGCTAGAAAACTAAAATCAAAATGTACCGGCAATGGAGTATTGACCAACATACTTGTTTCATCTAAAAAACCTGAAGCCAATTTATTACAAAATATGACTGATGGTCTCTACATAACAGATATGATGGGAAGCGGTGCTAATTCATTAACTGGAGATTATTCACGCGGTGCTTTTGGCTATCTAATTAAAAATGGCGAGATACAGTATCCAGTCACTGAAATCACAGTAGCTTCTAATTTACTACAGATGTTTGAGAATATAGTATCCCTCGGAGATGATGTGGATAATAGAAATAGAATTAGAACTGGATCGATGCTAATAGATAATATAACTATTGGTGGAACGTAAACTTAATCTGAATATCAAGTTGCATATATTACTATCCAAACCTTTTCTTTAAGATATTATAACCAATAACTGCAGCAATTATAGAACCAACAAAAATACCTAATTTGCTTGCATCAATTAATTCTATTGAGCTAAATGCTAAATTATTAATAAACAAACTCATTGTGAATCCAATGCCACATAAAAAAGATATACCAAGTATATCTATCATTTTTATACCATCAGGCAGTGTGCATATTTTTAGCTTAATAGATAAGTATGTAAATAATGTAATACCAATTGGTTTGCCTAGTAGTAAACCAAGCATTATTCCAGTAGAGATTGGACTCATAAAGCTATCAAAAGATAAAGCCTGAAAGTTAATGTCGCTATTGAAAAAAGCAAAAAGCGGCAAAATGAATATCCCTACATAATTATGAACTGGATGTTCAAGATCTTTTAACATTGAGAGCTCATTATCTTTTCTTGAACTGTTGGGTATGGTTGTTGCAAGAAGTACTCCCGCAAGCGTTCCATGGACACCAGATTTTAAAATGCAGTACCATAAAAATATTCCCAAAATAACATAAATTATTTTTCTTTGGACATCAAGCAAGTTAATCATTATGAGTGCGATAAAAAACATAGCACCATAAAGCAAATAAATCATCTGTAAATCAGATGAATAAAAGAATGCGATAATAAGAACAGCGCCTAAATCATCGATAATTGCGAGAGATAATAAAAATATCTTTAAACCTATAGGAACTCTCTTGCCGATAATGAGTAGTATAGCCAAAGAAAATGCAATATCAGTTGCAGTAGGTATCGCCCAACCAACTAAATTTTGCTCTAAATCATAATTAATAAATATATAAATTAATGCAGGTATCAACATACCTCCTATTGCAGCTATGCCCGGGGAGATTATTTTAGAAAAACTCGACAATTCGCCTTCCAACATCTCTCTTTTTAACTCTAAACCAATCACGAAAAAGAATATTGCCATCAATCCATCATTGACCCAGTGTTCAACGGATTTAGATAATGTAAATTCGCCTATATCAATAGACAGTGGGAGATACTTAAGATCATAGTATAATGATTGAAGCGGACTATTGACAATTATTAAAGCAAAGGCTGCAAATATTAGAAGTAGAAAACCTGATGATTCTTCTTTAGATAAAAAGTTTTTTAAAAACGTTTGGACATCGAAGGATTTGTTCATCGTATTATTATATATTAGTTAGAAAAAACTATAAAGTTATTCAATCAAAAGCGATATATCTTTAGAAATTATATTTTTAGTTAGGGAGCCAATAGATATAAAATTCACCCCATCAATTGCATATTTTTTTATATTATTAATATTTATAGATCCAGACACTTCTATTTTTTGTTTCTTGTAAGATTTTAAGTAATCCTTTATCTGTTTTGGTGTAAAATTATCCAAAAGGATTCTTTCTATTTTAAGTTTTGAGATCTTCTTTGCAAAAGAGGGGGACTTTGCCTCTATGATAACTTTCTGTTTTTTCTTATTTGCCTTGAGGATGAATTCTTCTAGATTATCTATAACTCTTAGATGATTTTCTTTCAATAAAATTCCATCTGATAATGAATATCTATGAGGGTTACAACCAGCAGCAGAACAAGCTTCGCTTAAAGGTAAACGCATTAGAGGAATAGTTTTTCTTGTATGAAGAATTTTAATATTTGGCTTGTGAATAATCTTCTTTTTATATCTTATACATTTATCATATACACCAGACATTGTTTGAAGATAATTCAAAGCAGTTCTTTCGGCTGATAATATAGATCTGCTTTTTCCAGATATTTTAGCAATTATCTTTTTGTTATTTATATATTCACCGTCTCTAACCTTTAGGTCTATTTTCAGATTCTTATCAACTTTTTTAAATACAGCTTTCATCCAATTTAAGCCATATATATAAAAAGATTCTTTTGAAATGATTGAGGCTTGTACTTCTATATTCTTGGATAATTTTGATGTTAAATCATTTTGATACTGATCCTCATTGAGAGCGGATATAATATGCTGATTTATTCTCTTATCTACCATTGCTATGTACTAATGTTATTTTTTATCTTCATTGTTTGTTTGAATACTATAGGGCTTAACAACAATAGTGCTATAAGATTTGGCAAGGCCATGAGACCATTCATTATATCTGCAACCAGCCATACCAAATTTAATTCTACAGCAGCACCAATAGGAATTACCACCACCCAAAGTATTCTATAGTATAATATTACTTTTTCTCCAAACAAGAACTCAGCACATTTTTCACCATAGTAGCTCCATCCAATTATGGTGCTAAATGCAAAAAGAACTAAACCAAAAATTACAATATATTTACCAATACCAGGAATAGCAGAGTCAAACGCATAGGTTGTTAAAGCTGCACCGTTGTAACCTATATACCAACTCTGACTTATAAGAATAACAAAAGCTGTAATTGTACATACCAGAAGAGTATCAATTAATGGCTCCAACATAGAGATAGATCCTTGGTGTTTAGGGTCATTTGTTTTTGCTGCCGCATGTGCAATTGGTGAACTCCCGAGGCCAGCTTCATTAGAAAAAACACCCCTTGATACTCCATACCTTATAGCAGCCCATACAGTTGCCCCCGCAAAACCACCCGATGCAGCCGTAGTGTTAAATGCTGAATCTATGATCAGCCAAAAAATAGTAGGGACCAACTCAAAATTAGATACGATTATGTATAATCCACCCAAAATATATATTAGAGACATCGCGGGTACTAATTTTGCAGCTGTTCTACCAATGCTTTGAATACCTCCTATAATTACTAGCATGACCAATATAGCAATTATAAATCCAACCATAGCTCTGGAAATATCTAGTTCCATTGATATAACTTGTGCAACCGAATTAGATTGGACGCCATTACCAATTCCAAAGGCAGCTATCATTCCAAAAAAGGCAAACGCATAAGCAAGTAGATTATATTTTTGCCCTAGTCCGTTTTTTATGTAATACATCGGTCCACCAACATGATTACCTTTTGTATTTTTCTCTCTATAAACAATAGCTAAGAATGCTTCTGCATATTTAGTTGCCATACCGACAAGCGCGGTCAACCACATCCAGAATATTGCGCCAGGACCTCCTAAAAATATTGCTGTAGCAACGCCAGCAATATTACCAGTACCAACAGTTGCAGATAATGCGGTCATCAATGATTCAAAAGATGATATATCTCCGCCTGTCCTTCTTTTTCGTTTATTGCTAAGAGTAGATTTTTTAAATAAATATTCTAAGCCTTTATTTAAATTTCTAAGTGGATAAGCCTTTAAACCTATCATCAGATAAAGTCCGACTAAAAATAGTAGTGATAGTGTGAATGGACCCCAAATGAAACTGCTTAGAGAGTTTAGGAATGCTTCAATATTCATTTTTTCTGTAAGATATTAAAAGTATCATTTCGTTTTTCATTTTCTAACTGAAGTTCTGAGAATATAATATCTGAGTAATGAGCAATATTAGTATTCTTATTATGCTTTGTTGCTACAATCGATGAGTATTGGCCATGATCAGCGCCATCCAACTCTGATTTAATTTTGTTTATAAATTCTTCATCATTAAAAATAGTATCTTTGATTATCAGACAGCCTTCTTTGTTCAGCTTACTAAATGCCGATTTTATAAATTCTAATTTTTTATTATCATCCTCATTTTCAAAAATATTAATCATACAAATCACATCAAAACTGGTGTGAAGGTTTAAGAATTCTTCGCTATGAGATATTACTTTAAGTTTTGAATCAAAACCTTGTACTAAATATTTATTAAAGTCTTTAATATTTTGATCATCATTAACTACCTGAGTTGCTTGTTGAATATTAATATAATCACTCATTAGTAGTTCAGAGGATAATAGAGAGTCACCATGTATGTTGCATAGTGATATCGGTTTTTTTCTTCCATATGTATTTATAATAACTTGTTCGATAATTGCACTGTTAATACCGTTGTCATGTTGTTCTGATAGATTTTTATAATGATTATCTGGTGACTCATTAATTTGATTCTTATTCATGTTTTCTAGAAAATAATTTAAAGTGCTATTTTTTTTAGGCGGTTGTTTTTTACCAATTCTCATAGACATCACACCATCATTTTCAGCCCAAATATTGCTCATGCCCCACCATTTTTGTCTGCTTTGGAAAATTACCTCAAGAGAACTTCGTGACCAGTAGTTTTTTTCAACGCCTTGTCGCTCAGCATAAACCGGGAGGATTACTCCTCCATCTGGCTCTATTAGATACATTAGATGTCTGAGAAATGCAGCACCCCAATTATTAGCAAATAAAGGAAAGCTAATGCCTAGGTATATCCTATGAAATGACTCTTTTTCAAATGGATAATATATCGAGCAGATCTCCTGTTTTGTGGGGTTTGATTTAAATATTTTAGAATCACATGTAACGCTTACCATATCATCACTTGGCTGTATCATCCCATGTTTGTCTCTTGTATCAGAGTAATAATAGTCTCTGTCTTCCTCGATATAGCTAGCGGATTTATGGATTAAAATTTCTTTCATTTATTTGTTTTATTAAAGTTTATGAGATGATACCATGCGTTTATAAGAGCAACAATACTTGAGAATGTTCATGACAGAGGAAGGACATAGCATTTTGGTTGAAAATGCTGAAAGATACACAGAATGGAAAGATCTAAAGATAGATAATAGGTCTAGACGAGCATACTGCTGTAATAAAGAGATAAACATATCCCCTAAAGCATATAAAATATTAGAATTCCTAGTAAGGAATCCAGATACAGTATTTTCGCGCCAAGGAATTATAAATTCTGTCTGGGATAAGAGAGTTAATATAGGTCATAGAGCAATAGACGTGCATATGAGTGAATTAAGAAAGGCTCTCAAGCCAGATAACTGTTGTAAAATGAAGATAAGAACCGCTAGATCTTTTGGTTATTCAATTGAGTATAAAAATTGTGAAGATATATAAATATAATCTTAACAAAACTTTAACAATAAATATCTTTACAATATTTTTGAATAAATTACTATTCTCATATAAATGGAGTCAGAGTAGATATTAAATTTTTAATGGGGTGGGGAAATAAATGGAACTTAGTTTAATATATATGTATGTCGGCTTTCTATTGGCCGCTTATTCAGTAATAGCAAATGATTCGATTCAAACATTAGGGACTTTCTTAGCTTCTAATAAAGCACATTTCAAATGGTATACGTTATGGATGGCTGCTTCTGTAATGTTGGTATACACCATAACTTATGGATGGATAAATTATAATGGAGATATTTCATATGGAAGATTAACAAGAATCCCTTTCCAAGAAGTTCAGTGGTACCATGCTATGGCTCCAGCTGTTTTATTACTTCTAACCCGCAAAGGCATTCCTGTATCGACAACTTTCTTGGTTCTTTCAGCATTTGCATCATTTACTGTTCTCGAAAAAGTGCTTATGAAATCTATAGTTGGCTATGGAGTAGCAGCAATATCAGCATATGTAATCTGGGTAGTGTTAGAACGATATATAAATGAAAAAAAAGATCACCCCGAACATGTTAAATTTTGGAGAGTAGGACAATGGATTACTAGCGGTTGGCTATGGTTTGCTTGGTTGCAACATGACATGGCTAATATTGCAGTTTTTTTACCAAGACAATTAATGCTTGGTGACTTATTAATGGTTCTTGTTGCTACTGTCTCTATACTAGGATATGTATTCTATACTGGTGGCGGCCGTATTCAGGAGGTTGTGATAAATAAACATGGCACCAGATTCGCAAGATCTTCAACAATAATAAATCTGGTTTATGCTTTTATTTTGTACTTCTTTAAAGAACTAAATGATTTACCAATGTCAACTACTTGGGTATTTGTAGGATTATTGACCGGAAGAGAATTAGCAATTTCATCAGTGATTGAAAACTATCGTTTTAAATATGTTTTCCCAATTATTGCAAAAGATTTTGGTAAGATGATGTTTGGTTTAGGCGCCAGTGTTGCGATTGTGTTAATAATTCATCAAGTGATATTACCTAATGGCCTGTAAAAAAAGTTTAAGCAAGTATTATAGTTCAGTAATACTTCTCTGTTTATGTTTCAGTGATAGTCTAGTTTTGGCTAGTCAGAAAGATTTCTCCAATGTAACATTTTATGGAAGACTTTGGGTTCAGTATGATAATTCTGATAATTCAACTTCTACTAACAATAAATTATCATCAATTCGTGACGATGAGGGAAATGGTAGGCTTGGTATTAAAGGTAAGTCCTCAATAAGTAGCAATTATGCGATTAATTATAAAATTGAGTATGCGATTGATTTGGGAGATGGTATCGCAACCGGTGATAGTAAAGATTGTAGTTCTACTGCCGACTGCCGCACATTTACTCTCAAGCAAGGTTGGCTTGGATTTTTGACACCTATTGGTCAATTTAAATTTGGTTCACTTGAATCTCCATATAAATCTTTCGCAAAACACGATATCTTGCATGATACGATTTCACAAGCTCGAGATACCAGGATGATTTCACAAGGCTCAATGGCTCACAGTTCATACTGGAGAGAGTCAATATATTATGAGTTTAAAAACAGAGATTTTAAGTTTGCCATTATATATGGCTTAGGAGAAGGAACCTCAAATACAGTTACTAAAGACGATATAGGTCTTGGGTTTGAATATAAAAATTTTCTAACCCAAGGTTTTGATATTGTTTATGCTAAAAATATAGATAACTCTGTAACCAGTGCTGATAATCAAGACTATAATGAAAAATTTACACTAACTAAAACTTTTATCCTAGAGGATAAAAATAAACTTAAGCTTTGGTATATGCATGAAGATATAGGGCTCGATAATAAAATGTTTACGGGCAGCAATGCAGATGGTGAAGTCGACTGGTATGGCATAATTTTTCAATCAGGACCAATGATGCTCCAGTATTCTTATGCTCAGACTGATGCTAAAGAGGGTTCGACTTATGATAGAGATGGATACAATATTGGAATGCAATACAAACTTTCCAAAGCATCAAGGATCTATATAGGTCATTCGTCAAGTGAGGCAGGTTCTGGTGATGGTGTAAACTTAGATATAAAATCTACCATGATTGGAATAAGACATGATTTTTAACTCTTTCGGTTAAGCAATCTTCTAACTAAATAATTTAAAGTATCTGTGAGAAACCTAAGTATCTACAAGCTTAATTATCCAACACATAACTCTAAACGTAATTTCCAATCTTTATTGTTCAAATAAAAATTGGCATGGCATATTTTTAGGTAGATAATGTATGCATGGATATAGAAAAAAACATAACAAAGAGTCTTACGTTAGATGAACTGTCTGAGGTCTTGGATAGTGGTGCGATCATCAAAGCTAGAAATCTATTGAATGCACTGTATCCTTCTGAGATTGCGGATGTCATTGAAGGTTCTCCAAGAAATAGAAGAGATCTTATTTGGAGTCTAGTGTCTAATGAAAACAAAGGAGAAACTCTCGCTGAACTAACTGAAGAGGTCAGAGGTAATTTGTTGGATGAGTTGATAGATGAAGATGGACCTGAAGGTTTAGCGGTCATAGCTGAAAATCTGGATACAGATGATCTTGCAGATATCATTCAATCGCTACCAAAAAATTTAGTTAAAAAAACTGTAAAAAGTTTAGACAAGCAAAATCAAGATAGGTTGTCTAAAGTATTATCATTTCCAGATGATACAGCTGGTGGTCTAATGAATATTGATACTATCAATGTTAGAGCAAATGTGACTGTAGAGGTTTTATTAAAGTATTTAAGAAGTTTAAAAAAATTACCTGAACAAACAGATATTGTGTTTGTTACTGATATTATGAATAAGTACTATGGGTTTGTTTCTATTCAAGACTTATTAGTCACTAATACAGGAACTTTAATATCAGATATTATGACTAAAGATAATAATATCATCGAGCCGGATACCACTCAGCACGAAGTTGCAAGAATATTTGAAAACGCTGATTTGGTGTCAGCTGCAGTAGTTGATAGAGATGGAATATTACTTGGAAGAATAACAGTCGATGATGTGGTGGATGTCATCCGAGAAGAAGCTGATGATTCTGTTCTTAATATGGCAGGTCTAAATAAAGATGATGATATTTTTGCACCTATAATCCAAAGTACTAAAAGAAGGTCTCTCTGGTTAGGCGCCAACCTTTTAACAGCCATAATGGCTGCTGCAGCAATTGGTATTTTTGAGGCTACCATTGAAAAAGTAGTCGCTCTAGCAATACTGATGCCTATAGTTGCCAGCATGGGTGGTATTGCAGGCATGCAGAGTTTAGCTCTTGTAATTAGATCGCAAGCTCTAGATCAAATTGGATCATCAAACTCAAGATTATTGATTCTCAAAGAGGCATCCATTGGTGTATTGAATGGTTTGCTATGGTCAACGATCGTTGCGCTCGCTGTTTATTTTTGGTTTGAGAGTGTTTTTCTTGGAATTGTTATCGCATCTGCTTTATTAATTAATCTGATCATCGGAGCAATTAGTGGCGTTAGCCTTCCTTTAATTTTAGCTAGATTAAAAATTGATCCTGCTCTCGCTGGCGGCGTAATATTAACCACAATCACAGATATCGTTGGCTTTATATCCT
>Ga0228631_1001870_pt1 | contig 10075 bp, 18 predicted proteins | sample 39DmetaG_FD_183049 | JGI IMG/M metagenome (GOLD analysis project Ga0228631, IMG submission 183049) | Seawater microbial communities from Monterey Bay, California, United States - 39D | ecosystem: Environmental > Aquatic > Marine > Coastal | place: USA: California | collected 2016-09-28
CACGAAGCGGTGGCGGTGGACCAGGTCGTGGTGGTGGTGGCAACGGCGGCTATTCACCTAAGCAAGGACAAGCAGGCACTGCCAACTATGGTGGCGGTGGTGGCGGTGTAAGTCATCAAGGCGGAAGTGATCCAAGTGGTGCAGGAGCTAAGGGCGTAGTTATTGTTAGATATCCAAACTAATAATGCCGCAATACAAGTCTACTTTAAACATATTAACTGATCCTAGCGGCGACGAGCTGTTTGAATCCAAATGGATGGATGGCAATACTCCGTATATTCCTCCAACCCAAAACTGGGACTATAAGCGTGAAATGCGCATAGACGATGTTGATATATGGGAATGCTTGGTTGAGGCAAGCGGAGGGATTGGTATATATGCAGCACACAGTCCTTTTGCTGAGTTTTATTTAATTACTACAGGATGGGATTTTTCTGATCCTACTTATCACGATAAACATCTTACAGAAACATACTACGGGCCAAACGCACAAACTAAAGTTTTTGCTCGTGCCAAACAAATGGGATTGAATTTAGCAACATATGATCAATGGGCGGAACCAGATGAGTTATGGTTACACGACAATGTCACTCAGCCGTTAACCAGGTATAATAGTTAAAATTAATTACAGCTCTTGTTTTAGCATCGGTGTGTGTAGTGCCTGAATGTTCCATATTTCCATCAAATATTACAAGTCTATTTTCAACAGACTCAATTTTTTCTCCAGTAGCAAATTCTGTATATCCATTATTTGTGTTTAGATAGAATATTGCAGTTTTTCCGTTAAAATTAAAAAAGTCTACATGTGGAGGATAGTTATAAACTTTATCGGCGCAAGTAGTTAGATTTGCTTTTATCCTGACCAAAGCACTTGGTTGCAAAATATCTAGTATAGGTTCAATAATATCTCCGTAATTACTACTTGGTTTCATGTTGTGATAAAATAAATGTATAAATTGACAATCATAATTTTCTTGTTGTGAAGGCAAATTATTTCCTACTTTGGTATTACTAAAAAACCACGGAAATGAATTATTAAGCATAATATTTTGTATATGTTGTAGATGTTCTTGTGACACACAGTTATCAATTACTTCTATCATTTTGCCTCCATTCTAAAATTCATTGCTACACTAATTCTATCACTATCACTAAGATTCTTTTCTACCATATGTAGTAGATTAGATTTAAAGATTAATAGTTTGCTAGGTTGCGGCTCATAAAAACATGTTTCTGTTGATCCGGATATTCTTTCAAGCGGCACCTTTGTAGGTATAGTATTACCTGTTGCAATACTATCCATACTTTTAAATCTAATGTTACCTGAATTAGGCTGTGCGTCTACATAGTAAACAGCACTAAAATGATTGTTTGGATGCTGATGATATTCTTGATAGTTCATTGGTTGGGCAATATTAAACCAAAAATCTGTGCATGTAATTTTATAGTTTTCTAAATCTGCATCATATTCAGCAGCATATTTTTCTGTGTGTAAAATTGTTGTATTAACTAACTGTTCAATAACATCATCAATATCGTCATCTTTAAAAAACAAATTTGTGTTAAGACTATTCCATGTATCACAGTTCCATTGCGTGTGAACATCTTTATTCAATTCATCGTGCAGTTGATAAGCACGTTTAGCTAAAGATTGGTTATCAATTTCATCTAAAAAATCATAATATATTAGTGTAGGAAACCATTGTTCAATCATAGCGGACCTAACTTGTTAAACATATGGTCAGATCCAATACTGCCTTCAAACCATGTGTTAAAACTTAATACACATCGTATTCCACTGTTGTGCATTTCACTTTCAACTGAGTGCATAAGTTGTGAAGGGAACAAAACTAGACGTCCTGTATGTACAGAAATTTTCTGCCAGTCCCAGTTCCACGGAGCATCCTTTGACTTGTTAGAATCCATTTCCCATTGTATACTTGGATATGTTGAAACACCTGTCCTATGAAATTTTAGTTTAGCACTATCTTCATCGGCTGCTATATAATAAGCTCCACTAATGATACTGTTAGGATGTGAATGTGGAAATACTTCTTGTCTTGTATTGTTATGTTTTAAACACCAGCTCTGTGTAAATTTTAATTTTTGATCAGTAGATAGAGAATACTTTGAAAAATTATCTAATTGTTGTTGTAACCAATTTCTTAGATTCGGAACATGATTATCTAGTACATATGTATCTGCAGTCTGTTCAAACATTCCGTTAGAACTGTCGTTATTAACATTATATTCGAGATCTAAAAGTGCTGGGTGATCGTCAAATACATTGTTATCTACAACAGCTATTGCAGTAGGAAAAATTAATTCAATATTCATTTTGTATACTCTATATAACTAGGCGTAGTTGTTTGTTTGTTTAATGATCCAATACTATCACGCTTGTCCCATTTCCATTCAGCACACGAACCTTTTTTGTTTACGTAATGAAAAAATCCTTGTACGTGCCAAGCATCGTCGTCTTTGATATCAAATGTATTACGCCAATGCTCTAGATCCATGCCTTTATATATGACCATATCGCCGGGCTCTAAAACAATGCCTTCACCTTCCATATAGATAGGCCATTCATAATTTTCATAGTTGTAGTTAAAACATAGTGTACATGATATTTCACAACTTGGTCTATCCTTATGTTTTTCTAATCTATCTCCAGGGTAATAAATTCTATAATAAGAATATGTTGGGTCTAGTTCAAGTCCTGTTTCTTTTTCCATAGTAGGTAATAAAGTTGTTAACACTGTTTCCATTGCAGGATCAGCATACTTGCTAAATGCATTTGGAACTTGAATGTCATCTTTAGATTCGTTTTGCATCTCATCAAAGAATGTATATTGAGTTATAAAGTCTCGAAGTTCAGGTGTTATTGCATTCTTTACAACACAGTAACCTAAGTCGGCAAATTTTTTATTCATCCAATTTTCCTTTACTCATGTACGGACATCCTTCTATCTTTTCAACGTTATCAATTAAACGTTTCTTACTTTGATAGATATTTTTGTTTCCTTTTAAAAACATGTATTCACTTCCTTCACCAATTCGACTCCATTGTTCTTTTGAAACAAGATGATTCTTAATTATAACATTACGATCAGTCATAGGATGCATTATAACCATAGGAGTTAATGAAGGAATATTAATGTCTTTGGGATCGTCTTTATTTAAAACTAACCAATTTATATTAGTCCAGTGTTGATACTTGTAGTCTACTACAGCAGGTAAAACTGTTATTTGATCTATTTTATCACGCATACTCCAAGTAGGTTGTGTCCAAGTAAATTGCACAAGCTCTTGAGTTTTAAATACCCACGGAGAATCAAATTTTAAATTACTGCCGTTGTCTTCACTGTATAATCCCCATTGGTCAAATGAATGACTACCGTCAGTATTTACAGCAGGGTTACTTGCTTCCCAAGTGTATGCATTCTCTTTGGTATTATACTTAGAGTTAATATGAAAGTCAATTTCAAACCAACTAGGAATAACTATTCCTGATTTGTAATAATCGATCAACCCCTGACACACTCGTATTGTATCGTCGCCATTATTTGTTCTGCTAGGTGTATCCTTCCACCATTGTGGCATGTATTTGTTACCATAGTTTATTTTAGCATGATCATAAACCCAGGGTACGTATGTGTAGCAATCGAGAACGATATCTTTTTTCTTAAACATCACTTGTACCTCGCGTTAAAACTTAGTATAGTTCTTTGTTGTGATTGATTATGTTCGCTCTTACTACCGTGTGTTAACCAACTAGGAAACATTAGTACGTCTCCAACTTCAGGCTGTATATAAAAGTATTCAAAGTTATAGTCTGTAGGATGCGATGTTTGATTACAATAGGCTACCATTTTGTTTGGATTATCAAAGTATATTCTACTGCTGTCGCTGTCTGTTTGTGTATAGATTACACAACTTACAATACTGTTTGCATGTAGATGTGTTACAAGTCTGCTGCCCGGTCTTTGTACACTATACCAACTGTTGGTTACCTCAACTGGGTCAAGGCCATACGTGTATGTATATTCATTTAGCATATGCTGTATAGTATCACTAAAGTCTTGACAACCTGGTACACTGGATGTAATACTTTTTATAATATCTGTAGTTTCATCGTGTGAACTAACACCGTCACCGTCTATAGCACTGTGCGGTCCACTACGCAGCGTAGATAGATATTGATTGATATCTTGTAGTTGCTGTGCAGTAAACACCTCAGTAAATCTAGTTACGGGTGTAGGAAATAAATTCCAAGTGTTACTTTTCATTCGTGTACCTTGATGTTAAATGCGATGCTTACTCTAGGTTCGCCGTCAGCATTATTATTGTTTTCTACATAGTGTTCTAGCCAACTAGGAAACAACAGTATCTCTCCTGCAACTGGCTCATACTCCCATACTTCACTAAATGGACCTTGTGCTACGTCCCCTTGGTGTTGTGGCGAATCAATATAGCTTGCTATTGCTGTCCTAGCAGGATTTAAAAAACGTATCCGGCCGCTGTCTTGGGGCACATTAATATACACAACTCCGCTAATTGTTGAGTCAGGATGAACATGTGGTGAATTATTACATGCAGCCCTATTGATGTTGATCCAGCTGTTCATTAGTGTGTACCCATTATTTAATTTGCCGTAGTTCACAACTCCCTGTAGACAGCCCAGTATGTTAGGTATCAATACATCAAACGGTGCAGCAGTAAGTTCTATATTAGGTGACTGCCATCCACCTACATTGCTTTTGGTTACACTATCGAGCTGTTGTTCCATACTAAGACACGCTGCTAGTACAGGAACTAGATCAGCTTCGCTAGTATGCGTAGCAACAAACAGTGGAAAGATTTCATTTATGTGTATCATACTTCATTGATCCAAGTTACTATAGCATACTTGGTGCCGTCAGTGACTGGATGTGCAATGTGTGCATATGCAAAGTTACTGGGGAACACTATCAGCATACCTGCTTGTGGTTTGATCTTTACACCAAAGTGCGGAAACTCAAGTTCACCACCTTCATAGTCGTCATTGAGATAACAGATAGCACTTACAATCCTTGTGCTTGTTCCGCTGCCGTCGTGGTGCGCTCCGTAGTTTTGACCGCCCGAATATTTGAGTAGACTGTAGTCTTCGTAGCGTGTATCACCTTCTATGCCCATGCGTTTACAGTAGGGTTCAACTGTTGCGTTGAGCAGCATGTTCATTTGATTGTGTGTGTTCTGCATAACAGCATTATCATCAACGTCAGCTAGATAGGTAATACCTAGATTTAGATTGGTGCGCCTTGTTTGATGTACGCCTCTGCCTATGGTTTCTGCACGTTGCCAGCTGACCAAGTTGTCAGTGTCTGCACACTCCTGTTCTATTCTAGCTACAGTTTGTTCAGGGTTAGGCCATGCACGTTCGTATATTGAAATGCATCCTGCTATAGTTGTTGTGGGTTCAATTTCACCAACAAAGAATCCATTGATGTTAGTAGCCATGTTCTTGTTTCCTTCTCCATACGCAATAGTATTCGCACCACATGACCCATAGCGCATATGCCATAACACCACCTGTGATGCCTATGTTAAAAAATGAAAATTGTATGAGCCATGCATACCAAATGCTGAAAACTATATCGTACCATCTAATCATACAAATACTTATTACAGTTTCATTAAGTGCATATATAACCTGGCTAAATATTTGTATGACATTCTATTGCACAACGCAACAACTACAACACAGTGTATGGACCTTAGAAGGTACTATAACAGCTCCCACAAGTTCAGACTGGGACTATACGCTTACGCCCAGTGTTGACTCAATCAAATGGTGGGAAGTAGTTGAACACATACCCGGAGTTGCTACTGTGGCCGCAGCACACGATCCTTTTTGTGAATACTATGTGATAGTGAGTAGACTTCAGGGTGTTGCAACACAAGAGTTCTTTGGCACAACAGCTAGTGATCGTTGCAGTGCTAGAGCAAGTGAGTTGGGTATTGATCTAAGCGCACAAACACAAACCACTACGCTGTACACATCAACCGCCAAACTCTAACATCCACAGTGTGTGCAGTCGTTGATCTGTAAACACCAATTGTTCACCCACAACACGAACTCCCCAGCGTGATAGTGCTATGTGTTCTATGTCTGATGGTGAGTGTACAGGATATGCTTGATGTATGTGTAAACACATTCTACACCAACCATCCCACCCTTCACTAGTAGTGCAGTGATATGTTTCTTGCATAGTGTATTTACGCACGGTGCAGAAGCCCAGACCCGCAGAGCGGCTTGCGCTAGATTCCAAAGCCGCGAAGCGGTAAACGCTTTTTACAAAAAATTAGCGTTTACCTACAGCAAAAATTTACACAACGTATAACTATCGCAGCAGCGCATATAAAAAAAGAAACTTCACAACCATGCGTTAACACCATTTGCAACACTGTGTAATACCCCGTAACAGCCGGTTAACAAATAGATGAGTCTTAATCTACAATCCTAGGAGTGTATGCAGCACTATTACTGAGCTTTATAAACGCAAACATGCAGTCACGCTCACTTTCAAATTGAATAGTTGACGCATCAGTTTGTACAGTGTGTATGTTATGGTTTACCAACAGTAGTGTACATGCTGTTTCAGTTATGACGTTTCTGTAGTTGAGTCTGTCAGGTATGCCTTTGTGTGTGGTTGATGTAAACTGTAAGCGTATGGTGTGCATATGTGTAGTTATGCTAGACTCACTGTAAGCGTACAGCTAAGAGGTTCTTGTTTAGAGCGTACTAGAGCTAAAGCTCTAAATGCTCTTGTGAGTCGCATTTGACAGCTTCGCTTAAATACAGTATGAAAACTACGATAATAAGATTCTTACAATTGGCAGCAACACCTACATTCCTTGTGTTAGCTGTGTACACAGAACTACAGCCCGTGAGCATATGTACAGCTGTCACTCCCCTACTAAAGAGCATGACTGTGATGTATGCGCTGATGGCTGTGTTTCATGTTACACCATGGTTTCAACACAAGTGCAAGAGTGGCTGTGGCTGTAATACCTAAATTCCCCCTATAGAGTAAAAAAAATTGTGCGCAAAAAAATTTAGAACCAAATTCTATTCGAGCAAATTGGTTTTTGGAGATAGAAAAAATGGTTGCGCGGTTTCATTAAGCATAGTACTTATAGTTTCGCCCTGGTGATTTCTATACCCCCCACCCCTCGAAAATGAAAATTTTTTTTTTTTGAAAATATTTTTTTTCTAAAGTCAAAAAAAATCCCTAGCTGTTACACTAAGGATTCTCCCCACACTCAGTTCTTTGTATCGATACAGTCTAGCGGTCGAGTGTGTTGTATACTGTACTGTACCTGTACTAGTCGGCTACGCTTACTAGTTGTTCAGCGTAGCACTTCAGCCTAGCCAGCTGTTAGTCAGCTCTACTTCCTGCGTATGCTGTAAAGCCTGCTGCTGAGAACACCTTAGCTGCTGCGTATGCACCTGCTTCCTTGGTGCTCATACACTGTGTGCCTAGGCCACTTGGATTCCATATTGAGTAGGCTCCACTGTAGTCCTTCTCAAAGCCTGCCTGCTTCATACGGCGTCCTAGCTTGGTGCTGCCTTTAATGCCGTAGATGTTAACCCAAGCAAAGCCACAGTAGGCATGCTCGCCGTGTGTGTCCATATACTCTACAGCCGCATCTTGTGCATGCTGTAGTGCCGCTGCCTTGATAGTTTGCAGGTCTGCTACAGTGTAGTCGTTAAGGTTAGTAGTTGTTAGGTTTAATGTAGTCATTTAAGAAGCCCTCTTAATTTGTTAGTGTCTATACAGTATACGATCTAAAGTTCAGTTTGTCAACCCCTAATATACGCACTCGGGGGTTTCTAACCAGTTGTCCAAACAGTACTGTTCTAGCTCTTGTCGTACAGTTGTGAGATAGTTGAACTTCTGTTGAACAGCTGAGTGTGACAGCTCTCCATCACAGCAGAGGTTCTCTGGTGATAGTTCGCCTGCGATCTTGTTCATTAGATCGTTTACGTTGTGCTGACGTAGTGGGAAGTCCATGTTCTCAGTTCCGAAGATTGAGTTCCAACGGTTCATCTGTTCTACGTACTCGTTAAGTGTATTGAATGTTTTCATAGTTTTTGCCCTTTGCCCTAATTGTTATATACAGTATACTATCAGTTGAACTCGTTGTCAACCTCTTTTTGACTGATATCTTTAAAAACTTTCATGCCCAAGAAGTCACGTTTGAGGATCTCTATCATACGAACAGCTTCTTGTTGAGCTTCGCTGATAGCATCATCTACTAGATCTTCTACTTGATCTTGCCCATCGTTTGCCAGCCACTTGGCAGGTGTCTCACTTACGATAGAGCCTAGATAGCTCTCGCCCATGACCTTGCCGTCATACTTGGCTTGGACTCTACAGATCATGTGCTGCCAAAAGCCTGACTCCAAGTTCTCGATCAGCTCTGGATAGTAGTCTGCATCTGTATCAAACAGGAGATCTAATTGCGTGTCGTCTGGTGCGAATGCAATCTCAACAATGAACTGATCTCGATCGAACTGTTCTTCTACTTGATAGTTGGAGTTGTTTTCAAAAAAGGTATGTGTCATTAAGCAAACTCTTCTTCCTGAGCTGATTCAATCAAGCTCGCTAGGGTTGTATCATAAGGATTAGAACTAGTACCAAACTCAAATGCACCGTAGGCTTCGCCTTGATCGTGCAAACTGGGACAGTTCTCTTGGAAAATTTCAGCAGCTTCTGCACCCAGTGCTGCCAGTTCTTCTTGGATCTGCTCCAAGCGTTGCATCATTTCATTATTCATATGACTCTCCAAAGTCTGCCCATTCCTGCTCCCAGGTAGGTTGCCCATCATCTTCGTCTTCGAAGAATCGTTCACTCAACTCGTTAGTGTCAAGCATGTCTTCAACATCATCGTTGCTCATATACTTGAGCGCCATAGTCAGCAGCTCTTCTGCTGATACCATACCGTTCTCAACAAGCTCTAATGCGATATCTCTGTAGTTTGCCATTTGCGTTTGCCCTCGCTTTGTTTAACTTATACATACATTATATGATCTAAAGTTGAGTTTGTCAACCCCTAATTTAGGTATTCTGTATTCTTTTTTAGGTGCCATTTCTCCAGCACAGGAAGACCAAACTCGTCTTCGTCCACAGCCACGTATGCCACGGTCTTCTTGACTATAGCATAACGGTAGCCAGTCATGCCGCATACACCTTGGCCACCTACCCAAACCTTGTGCGGAAAGTCTTCGCACCAGTTCATAGGATCATCGTTGAGTGAGTATTCAAAGTAATTGCCCACTTCCTTCTCTACGAAGCAACCTATTGGATCTTTGGTGTAGGTGTAATATGCCATGTGCTGTGCCCTTTGCCCTAACTGTTATATACAGTATACGATCTAATTGAGTGTTTGTCAACCATTATTTTGAATTATTTGCCAAAAAAAGTCCCCACTAGCGAGGGCACACTAGTGAGGACCAGGGTGATAATGTTGAGCGTGAGGGCATACTCTCAAGCATTATCTAGTGGACTTGACGATCTAAGCCGTCTTGTCCTTTGTACAGCAGCCTTCGGATGAGGGCGGTCCTTGACTGCTGTATACAGTAAGCGGAGCGTGAGGGCTCAAGCTCGACGCATCACTGTATTCTCAGCCATCGCTTCCCATTTAGTAGGGAATGCTTTGGCTAAGTCTGCTACCTTGAGCACTGTGCGCAAACTCAGTTCTCTCAGGCGATTCTTATTAATGTCGATGAAGTCCATGATCTCCTCTTTGGTTTCATCTTCGATGTCGTATGAGTCAAGCATGCCGTCTTGTGTGACCTGCTTGATACGCAACATCTTGTCCTTCTCGCTGTCAATGGTCAAGTCCATATAGTGACAGCGTGACTCTAGCGCACTCAAGTGCTCACGCAACTTGCCCTTGACTTTGTCGAACTTCATATTGGTAATGAAGATTGCACTTGCTTCAAAGCGGAAGCTATCTGGCACACCTTCGTTGCGTAGTTTGAAGCTGTCAGTGTTCCAGTGAATCATTCGAGTCTTCTTGGAGTCCA
>Ga0228631_1001876_pt1 | contig 10062 bp, 1 predicted proteins | sample 39DmetaG_FD_183049 | JGI IMG/M metagenome (GOLD analysis project Ga0228631, IMG submission 183049) | Seawater microbial communities from Monterey Bay, California, United States - 39D | ecosystem: Environmental > Aquatic > Marine > Coastal | place: USA: California | collected 2016-09-28
ATAAGGAGCATCAGACAACGTTAATGTTTTAGTAGAAACATATATGTCATCATTTGAGTCGATTGCTATAGCGTATGTATCATTGGTAAAACCAGTGCAGAAACTTTCATTAACAGCGCCCTTTACACCAGCAGTTGTTTCTATTTTAATAACTCTTTTACTTGATTTACCAGTTAAGTATAAATCATCATTGCTGTCAATGGCGATATTTAATATTTGTTGAGAGCTTGTATGAAATAAAGTTGCTTTACCTACTGAATCTATCTTAAATATATGGTCTTGATTGTCAGGGTCATATCCCCAAGAAGATTTAGCTACATATTTATTACCAACACTGTCACATACAACCGATACATTTGTAGCTTCTATAGGAGCATATGTTAACACTTTTTGGAAATTATCAACATCTAATTTCAACCCATCAGTATTAAGTATAATACCTTTTGTAATTTGAACATCATTTTAAGCAATCATTTTAGAACCAACTGACAACATGTTATCGGGTTCAGCAGTTACAACAAGTGAGTTACCAATTGATAATGCTCCTGTGGTAGGAACTTGTAATGCTCCATCAGAATCAATAGTTAATCTTTGAGTTCCATCAGTAAAGAATTTCAATTGGTCGTTGTCTGAATTAGGAGCATTTTCAGCTATTATATATGTATCTTTATCTATGTATGTTAATCCGCCTAATGGAGCCCATGATTGACCCGCACCAAAACCTTCAAATTGTTCTGTATCAGTATTGAAACGGATGTAACCTCTGTGATATGAAGCATCAGCAAGTGGTCTTTGAAGTGTTGTTCCTACAGGAATTTTAATAGCATCATTATTGGCTACATGGAGTGTTACATCAGGCGATGAAGTTCCAATACCAATATTGTTAAATGATGAGTCGAAAGTTACATCAGTTACATTAGAAGAAGCGGTAGCATCATCAAGATTAGCATGTAATGTTAATTTGGTATCAGAAACTTTATTAACAAAATATGTTGTGCCTAACGATATACCAGTTGAACCTACATCTCCTAAGAAATGGGCTTTGTCCCCAGATGAGTAACTGTGTGGAGAAGTTGTGTTAATTACACTACTGGCGATAGATGATATATCAGCTTTTTTATTAATTACAGATACTGCTGATAAATCAGTGCCGATAGAAGATATAAATTCTATAACATTAGTCCCTGCCAACGCATCGGCTTCAGTAGGATGAACTCCAAACTCATTAGAAATTGCATTCTCAATGGATGTATAATAAACAGTGGATGTGTTAAGTCCTATTTTTGTAAGAGAGGTGCTTATAGTTACCTGATCGCCTGTGTCAAAAAATCCTTCTGTAGCTACAAGTTTATTAGAGCTAATACTGGCAAAAAAGTATTCATATGGTTTAAATGTGAAATCACTCATATCTTCCGTATCAGTTAAAGTTAAAAAGTTTGTTCCAGCAATACTATCAGCATATGTATTAGTTAATTTAAATGAATCGTCAGTTATTTTATGAACATAGTAAGCAGTTGAATAGGCTAATCCTGTATTTACTAACGTTCCCTGTCCATTAGCATCAGCTCCGGTTCCTCTTACTTTTTGACCAGTTCTGAAACTGGTTCCAGTAACCGTAATTACATCATTTGATAAGCCGTTTACAGCAGCACCTTGTTCGTCTGAACTTAAAATACTTAGACCGGTAGCGCTTGTCGCGTCATTAAGCTCAACTACATTTGTATTATTTGTAGCATCATTAGCAGTTAAATAAAGACTATATTCTTGTCCAACTACAATCTCTCCAACAAAATAAGTTACAGATGTATTAATTCCAGCTGTTAAAGCTTGATCTAAAAACTGAACTTCTGAACCATCTACAAAAGGATGGTTAACCAATGTAGAAAGAGTAAAACCCGTATCTACAAATTCCATTTGGATTTTTTCAGATACAATATCGAGTTCTTCAGTTGATGAACTGTCTGTAACAGCTAGAACATTAGCTCCTCCTATAACTTGGTTAACTGTTGAATTCCAAGCATCCGCTGAAATTTCACTGAACTCACTATTAAATTCATTCATTTTAGCAAGTTTTTCTACCGCAGTTAATGTATTATATGAAGTGGAATTAGTAAGTTGTTGAACTGTTACATCAGCAAATACATCACCTATAGTTAAGACATCTTTTGTCTTGCCATTAATTCTATTTTGAGGAGCTTCATCAAGTTTAGCAATTGCGATTGTTAACCAATCATCAGTTGTTAGGTCAGCAAGATTTGCCTTGCTTACAGTATTAAGAGCAAATGCCTGTGCCGTCGCAAATGTTGGATAGACAAGTCTAATTTGAGGTGGTATTTTTGTTAAAACTCTGTTAACTACTCTAAACTTACCATTGTCAGCAGTCAATCTACTTTGATCTCCCATATAAATCGAATTTTCAGCAATAAAGAGATCTCTGAATCTTTTACCTGGGGCACCTATGTCAGCTTCTTCGTTAGATGAAGGAAGTATACTTGTAGTAATTGTTACACCTCCACCTACACTAAGAGTATCATTCATTACAGTGGCTCCTACTACATCAAGTGATGATGCAAGACTTAATGTATCTTCCATATTAGTTGCTCCCGTTACACTCAATGTATCTTTTAGTTTTGTAGCACCAGATGCAGTAAGACTTCCTCCTACACTTAATGTATCATGTAATGTAGATGCTCCACTTATTAATAATGTAGTTTTACCAATTATAAAGTCATCAAGTATTAATTGATTAGGATTTAATAAACCATTGTATGTAATTTGTCCTCCAACACTTAATGTTCCATTAATACAGGTTGTTCCAGCACTTAATTCTCCGTTTAAATAAACATTATTGGCAACACTTAAAGTTGAACCTATTGTTGTAGCACCAGTTAATGTTGTAGTATTGGATACACTTAAGTCTCCAGGTCCTTCGACACCGTTTCCATCAACAACTAAAAGACCAGCATGTTCAACATGTTGCACAACTTGCTGAATAGCTTGACTTCCGAATATCTGACCTACAGATAATGTGCCATTAATAGTTGTTGAACCTTCAATAGCCATACCACCACTTATAGTTGAAGCACCAATAACATTTACACCACCTTCTAATGTGGATCCTCCTCCTACACTTAATGTATCATTCATTATAGTTGCTCCTACAAGTTCAGTTGTTCCACCTACACTCAGATTATTATACATGCTTATCTGACCATCTTGAGCAATACGCATTTTTTCAGTGGGTATAAATGATCCGTCATTAGTAGTTAAGAATTCAAGTCTACCAGGCATAACTGTTTCACCAGGTGTGCCGTCAATTACACCTCTAATATCAGCGGCTTTTTCAAAAGAATTACCATCAGAGCCCATAAACAATAATGAACCTGCTATATCATCTTCTCTTACAACTGCATGATCGCCGTCAGTTGGATTTCTACTCTTTTTAAATACCAACCCCTTTGAATCAGCATCGAATGAATTTGTTGTTAAAACTAATTCAGTATCTTGGAAAGATACACCTCCAGCTAATACAGATTCTCCGGTAACAGTAAGTTTTCCTCCAATATTTGTATCTCCGGTAATTCCTGCTCCACCGCCAACGATAAGTGAGCCAGTAGAAGTGTCCGTGCTTTCGGTTGTTCCTGTGATTGTAAGGTCTCCTGTAGATGTAGTTCCTGTAGTAGTGATATTACTTGAACCTGTGTTAATAGAACCAAATCCCGATGTAATTGAGCCACTATTAAGGTCACCAACGGAGGTTAATGATGATGAAACAATTGTTGAACCCAATTCTGTAGTTGAGAAAAGTGAAGTTCCATCAAATAATATATCCTTACCTGCTTCTAATTCAATACCATTGCTTGTAAATGTTGCAATAGTGTTACCACCTCCTTTAACAGTTGTAGTATTATTCTTGGAATCAAGAGTTATACCTAAACCACTATCTTCAGTAGCAATAACAAGATTACCTGTATTATTTACTATGTATGAGTTAACACCCCCATGATACATGTTAAGATTATCAGCAGCACCTATGGCTAATCTACCTGTATTACTATCAGCTGTTTTATCATCAGCATCAGCATTACCTGCTACCTTAAGTAATCCAGACGTAGATACCTGGTTCGAACCTACATCAATGTTACCAAAGTTTCCTGTAATTGAACCACTGTCAAGAGCTCCTACGGTAGTTAATGACGAAGTAACTACATTAGTTCCAAGTGTTGTAGAAGATAAAATGTTGTCACCATTAATTTTGAAAACATTGCCACTTGCGAGGTCAAGGCCAGTTCCATTTACAGTAGCTTGGACTATACCACTACCTTTCATTTCAATAGTATCATTAGCTGCATCAAGTATAATTGAATTACCAGTAGTTCCAGTTGTTACTACCAAATCACCTGTTTTGTTAACAATGTATGAGTTTGAACCGCCGTGATATAAATTAAGATCTTGTCCAGTACCAAGTGTTAATCTTCCACCATTACTGCTACCGGAAGCATTGTCTGAATCAGCGTCAACTAATACTCTAAGTAATCCAGAGGTGGCAATTTGAGAAGGTCCTACATCAATATTACCAAAGCCTGAACTTATAGCACCACTATTAAGTGTCCCTACAGTTGTTAATCCGCTGGCAGTAGTAATACTATTTTGAGTAGAAGTTGAAATTGTGCCTTGTATGACACCTCCTCCTGAAACAATAAGGTTACCAGTTGTTGACAGGCTGTTAGCACTGGAATCCCATTTTACATATTTACCTGAACTGTCTCCAAAAGCTGTAAAATCCACACCATTGTCATCAGCACCTAATGTTAATGAACCATGTTGGTCACTTGTTCCTGAAGAAGCATCCCATACCATACCTACAGAATTAGAGTTTTTACTGTAAAATCTTACTGTCTTACCTTGTCCAGAAGTTCCTACATTTAAGTTACCACGAACAGCTAATGTTCCGTCAGTAGCACCAACTGTATCAAGATTTCCTAAACTTGTTATACCTGGTTGATTAGCAGTAGTTAATCCACCTACAAGTGTTGTAGCTGTTAATGAAGTAATACCGCTTACCGCTTGTCCATTAATTTCAACACCACCTACTTCTACAGTTCCTGTTGATGAATGAATCATTAATTTATTGGAACCTGTATGAGTAATACTTGATGTATTAGCAGATAAGGTAATATCTCCCGCAGAAGATAAACCTTGAGTAAAGATTGATTGGTCATCAGCTGTTAATCCTCCTACACGAAGGTTAGCATAGTCATTAATTGATACGTTTCCGCTTGTAGTTCCATCTTCTTCATTTGTATTAGCAAAAGCAAATGTATTACCTGATTCATGGTATAATAACGATGTATTAGCTTTGTTAGTAGCACTACCATTTCCTCTTGTGAAAACAATACCTAAATCAGTAGCGGTTCCTGTATTACCATCACCAATCTTAATTAATCTATCTTGAACAACATGAGTTGTAGTATTAGTTTGAGTGAATTCACCAATTACATTAAGATTTCCTTGGATTGTTGTATCTCCGTTAACATTTAAGTTATCACCTATTGTTACTTCAGAAGTTGAATGACCAATATTTACAGGTCTTCCTGAATTTGTTGTTGAAATATTCAATGTTCCAGTTGAAGTGCTAATAAATGAATCGGTTCCGTTATGAGATATATCTAAATCACCTGATGAGCCAATTTTAATACTGTTATTATCACTTAAGTTTATTTCACTCGCACTTAATTTACCAGTTACATTAACTTGTCTGTTGGAAGCAGTGTTACTTCCTGTAATTTGTAAAATTGTATCACTAAATGTACCTTGAGAAGTATGATCGCTTACTAATTTAAATGAACCATATTGAGATACAAATTGATAACCGTCACCTGCGTCACCAGCATTATCACCAATCATTGTTAATTTGGCTGGACCATCCCCTGAATCAGTAGATTTGATTATAACATTAGGAGTTGACGACTGAACAGTTACACCTGTTAAACCTGTTAATGAACCACTTGATAAGCTTGCTGTGCCATCAGATAAAGTTCCACCACTAATTGTTCCTGTTGTTTGAATAGTGTTTGGTCCGGTATTAATGTTTCCAAAACCAGAACTTATCGAACCACTGTTAAGTATTCCTACGCTTGTTAATGAAGAGTTAGTTACTCCTGAACCAAGAGTATTATTAGTTAATACAGAAGTTCCATTAATTTTGTATTGGTCTCCGCTCGCGACGTTAATTCCAGAACTGTCAATAGTAGTCATTAATGAACCGTCTCCTTTAATTTCAACTGTAGAATCTTTAGAATCAATAATTACACCACCGCTTCCCCCAGTAGTTTGCATAATAAGGTCACCAGTTTTGTTAACAATGTATGAACTGGAACCACCATGATATAAGTTAAGGTCTTGTCCAGCACCTAAAGTCAGTCTTCCTGAAGCACTATCTGCTGTAGCATCATTTTGGTCTGCGTCAGTGTCTACTGATAATAGACCGCCTGAAGTTATACTAGATGAACCTACATCAATATTTCCGAAACCTGATGTAATACTGCCACCGTCGAGGTCACCTACACTTGATAATGTTCCAAATGTAGCATCAGCCTCAGATTTGGTGTATCTATTGTTAAACTGAGCTTGTATGTCACTTGTTACATTATTAGTAAAGTTAAGCTTAGCAGCCGTTCCTGTGAAACCATATAAACGGTTAAGTTCATCTGTTGTTGAAGTAATTCCGTCAAGAGTATTTAAATGAGCGGCAGTTGCTGTAACATCAGTTCCTCCTAAACTAATAGTAGTAGCTGACATCTTACCTTGAATTTCAGTATCTTTGTTTACAGTTAATTTAGTAGCTTCCAATAATAATAAGTTAGCATTGGATGTATGACCAATTGTAGAACTGTCAATTACAATGCTATCAACAGTTATTTTACCAGATTGCATATCACCTGAAGTTGTTATAGGACTGCTTCCTACATTAATTGAACCAAAGTTACTTGTTATGGAACCACTATCAAGTGCTCCGGTTGTTACAATTGTTGCTCCTCCATTGATAGGAGCATATGAAGCATTAGCTGTAGCAGTATCTAATTTAGCATTAATTTGTGGTTGAATAGAACTTGTTACTCCATGAACATAGTCTAATTCATTAGAAGTTGTATCGATACCAGCAAGTTTATTAAGTTCAGCTCCAGTAGATGTTACATCAATAGCACCAAGTTTCAAGTTAGTAGCGGTTACTTTTCCTGAAACTGTAGTATCACTGTTAATAGTTAATGAATTACTACCTAATAATAATAAACTTGTGTTATTTACATGTCCAATTGTAGAATTATTAATTACAACATTATCTACTTCCAAGTTACCTGCGACCATGTTACCGTCAGTTTTTATAGTGCTTGAACCTGGGTAAATTTGTCCAAAGTTAGTTGTAATCGAACCGCTGTTAAGAGCACCAACAGTTACTGTATTAGAGCTTCCTGATGAAGTTATGAAAGCAGCATCAGCTTCAGATTTAGTGTATCTGTCATTTAATTGTGTTTGTATAGCACCAGTTACACCGTGAACATGATCTAATTCAGCAGAAGTTGTGTCTATACCTTCTAATTTATTAATTTCAGCAGCAGATGATGTTACCGCAACATTATTAAGTTTAATGCTGTTAGCTGACATAACGCCATTAACATTGGTATTATTTCCAATAGCTAATGAATCAACCGCGAGTGATAATAAACCTGGGTTAGAAGCATGTCCAATAGTAGAACTGTTTATTACGATATTATCTACTTCAAGAGCACCCGCTTGCATGGTTCCTGATGTAGTAATGCTGCTGGCACCAGTATTAATAGAACCAAAGTTACTTGTTATAGAACCACTATCAATTGCTCCTACTGTTACAATTGAACTGGCGCCATCAATAGGTGCATATGAAGCATCAGCAGTAGCTGTAGCTAATTTGGTGTCTAATTGAGTTTGAATAGCACTTGTTACTCCTTTAACATGATTTAGTTCAATTTGAGAAGCAGTAAGTCCATCTAATATATTAATATCACTTGTTGAAGCAGTTACTCCATCAAGAATATTAAGGTCTGTTACAGAAGATGTTACAAGAGCGCCGTTAACCATAAGTCCTTGAGAATCAATCTTGCCACCTACAGTTGCTTTACCTGATGAGAAAATTAAGTTTGCTCCAGCACTATGTGATATTGATGAATTATTGAAAGTTAAGTCATCTACTTCAAGTTCACCAGCAGTCATTTTACCAGATGTTGTAATTGAGTTAGAACCATTATTAATATCTCCAAAGTTAGCAGTTATTGAACCGCTTGAAAGTGGACCTACAGTTACAATATTGCTATTACCTGATGTTGAACCAAAAATTGAATCAGCTTCTGCCTTGGTGTATCGGTCTGTTAATGCTACTTTTACATTAGTATCAAGATTTGATAAGTGGTTAATATTATCTTTTACTACTGTTACGCCATCAAGAATATTAAGTTGACTTGCTGATGATGTTACGTCAGTACCATTAATATTAATTGTTGTTGCTTGCATAGTTCCTGCTACAGTTAATTTTCCACTTGCAAGAGATAATAAATCAAGGTCATCTTTATGACCAATAGTAGCTCCAGTTGTTACAACACTACCTATACTAAGTGATCCTGCCGCAATAGAACTTGTGCCAATATCAATATCGCCGAATCCATCGCTTATGCTACCGGAATCAAGAGCACCTACAGTAACAATATTTGATGTTCCTGTTGTAGCGCCAAATGCTGCGTCAGCTTCAGTCTTAGTGTATCTGTTTGACAGTTCAGTAGCTACATTAGTTGCTCCAATTTTGAGTGTTGTTGCTTCAAGAGTTCCATCAACAACTACAGTTGAAGCACTCATTGCAATAAGGTCATCGTTTGTTGAATGACCTATTTTAGAAGCTCCTATAGTAATATCTCCTGTTACGAGAGAACCACCTGTTATAGCGCTTGTTGTAGTAATACTACCGAATGAACCTCCAATAGAACCACTTGTAAAGTTACCACCAGCAGCAACCTCTGTTTTAAGAGCAAATTTAGCATCAGCTTCTGTCTCTGTGTATCTATCATCAAGTTGAGTTTGTATATTACTTGTTACTCCATCAATATAGTTAATTTCGACAGTAGTTGCTGTTACTCCATCAAGAATATTAAGGTCATCAGCACTTGATGTAATGTCAGTTCCTGAGATTTGAAGTTTAGACATATTAACTTCGCCATCAGCACCATATACAACGGATTTATTAATTACAATAGTTCCCGCGCTTGAACCATCTACAAGATTAAGTTCAGCAGCAGTTGATGTAACTTCTGTAGCACTACCAGAAGCACCTATGTGGAGTTCTGTTGTTCTTACAGCATCAATGTGTTTGTTAGAATCAAGAATTACTGCCTTTCCTGCTGCTGATGTTCCGGCAGTTACACCTGAAATAGTAGCAAGAACTGTTTCAGTTAATTCTGAAGATCCTAATACTAATTTGTCAGCGCGGAAAGGAGCATAACTATTGATATTAACATGCCCGGCAGTTGTTCCGTCTTCACTAGTATTTATGACAGCAAAATGGTCATTTGATTCATCCCATACAAAACCTACATTTCCTGAACCACCTCTGTTTACTATGAAACCTGAATCAACACTTCCTACTGTAGCTCCTGCTGATAATAACATTAGTGGATCTTTTACACTAACATTTTCTGTATCAACAGTTGTGGTAGTTCCAGTTATCATTAAATTACCAGAAACGGTTAAGTTACCACCAGTAGTGAGATTATTTGCTCCGAAACTTAATTCTCCAGAGCCATCTACTATAGAGCCCGAACCCATTACTAAAGTTCCACCTACTGTAGCAGTAGTAGCAGCAACCTGTCCAGCAGTTCCATAAATTACTGCCTTTTCATTTATAACTGTTCATGCTTGAGCGGTATCCAATACATTAATTTCATCTTTGGTAGCTGTAACACCATCAAGAATGTTAATTTCATCAGTAGTAGCGGTAACTCCATCAAGAATATTAATTTCATCAGCAGTAGCACTTAC
>Ga0228631_1001887_pt1 | contig 10035 bp, 5 predicted proteins | sample 39DmetaG_FD_183049 | JGI IMG/M metagenome (GOLD analysis project Ga0228631, IMG submission 183049) | Seawater microbial communities from Monterey Bay, California, United States - 39D | ecosystem: Environmental > Aquatic > Marine > Coastal | place: USA: California | collected 2016-09-28
TAAAGTAATAGAATTTTTGAAATCAATTTAAATTAGTCTAGAACTATCTGATCTTTTGGATTTACACATCTTGATATTGTTTCAAGTTCAAAAAAGAGAGAAAGAGTAGCTTTCGAAGAGGAAATTTAGCCCCTTCAGGGCTAGACCGAGCTTGTGACCGTATTCGATAGCGCTGACGCACTATCTTAATAAATTCTACCCTTTCAGGGTAAAGGTGTAGCAGCCTCAAAAATCTCCAACTGTAAACTCCCATTGTCTAAACTTTGATTTTTGTGATTAAAATGATGAAGCATGATTCTAACCCCTTAACTAAACTTTCATTATTTTTTTTGATTAAAGTGATAAAATAGGATTCCACTCAACTCTTCAAAATCACATAAATCAAAAGAATCATACAAAATCATAGTTTAGACATTTTACCATTCACCCCCACTGTCAGTACTTTGATTTTTGTGATTAAAATGATGAAATAGGATTCTAACCCCTTAACTAAACTGTCATTATTTTTTTTTGATTAAAGTGATGAAATATAATTCTACAAAACTCTTCAAAATTACACAAATCAATAGAATCATATAAAATCATAGTTGAGACATTTTCACCAACCACTCCCACTCTCAGCACGTTGATTCATTTGATTAGAATAATAAAATAGTATTTCATCAAACTCTTCAAAATCACACAAATCAATAGAATCATACAAAATCAAAGTTTAGACATTTTACTAAACTTCATATTTCATTCATTAATAATTTCTCGTCTTTCATCTTCTTAATTGTAAAACGAATTATAACGCTTTCATCAAGTATATCAATCTCTCAGTGCTATCAAGAAATTTATTGCATTAAAAAAGGGTTGTTCAAAAATAAACAACCCTTTTCAATTGGTTATATTTCAATTCCTTAATGAAGTATAGTAAACTTCATTTTTTTATTATTCGATTCTGTCTTGATTTCAATATAATAAACTCCACTATTTAAGTTTGAAACGTTTCTAGAAAGGTTGTTATTTCTAGCATCAAATTTATCTACTATCCTTCCCGACTGATCTAGAATAACTACTTCTAAAATTAATTCTCCAGAAATGATATTAAGCATATCATTTGTAGGGTTTGGAAATAACTTAACTTCATTTTCTAAACTATTTTCATCTAGATCTGTACAACCTACTTCAAAAGTACTTGAAGCAGAGGCAACACAACCATTTCCATTATCAAATGAATAAGTAATTAAATGAGTCCCAACTCCTGCAACACTAGGAGAGAAAGAAGCTACAACATTTCCGTCATAAGAATACTCCCCACCAACTGGTGTTCCACCTGTCAAAATTATTTTGGAATCCGATTCACACATATCATTTAAAGGAACTAAAGAAACGTTTGGTATTTCTAATGGTGTTGCTATTAAAACTGCTGGAGAACTTTCACAATTTCCAATTGTTTCATAAACAGAGTATACACCATTCTGAGTAACTGTAATTGAATTGGTAGTTTGACCATTCGACCAAGTGTAATCTCCATTATCCAAAATCTCTAATTTAGAAAAACCACAAGTATCAATTAAATTAACTGTTGGCACACTAGGACCTTCTGTAATCTCAATAGTTATTTGTTCTGAAACGGTAGGACAAATAACTCCATTTGAAACATTTAAAGTAAAAGTAACCTGACCTGAAGAAACATCATTATTTCCTGGAGAGTATGTTATATTTTGAATCGTTGGATCAACTATTACACCATCTCCAGTGGAAGACCATGAAATATTACCTCCAGATGTATTAGATTCTATCTGAACAGTATTATTCAAACAAAATGATTGGTTCATAGAGGTAACAAAAGTAGCGCTTGGCAACTCATCTATCGTCAACACAAGATCATCCGAATCATCCAAACATCCATTTTGGTTAGTTACATCTAACGTTAAGGTTACAACTCCTAAATTAATATCTGAATTACTTGGTGTATATACTGCATCTTCTATGGTAGGATCGCTAAAATCACCTGTTCCATTTGTTGACCATAAAAATACCCCATCCGTTCCACTTGCATTAGCTGTAAAACTAGTGTTTGAACAAATCGTTTGGTCTAAACCTGCATCAGCAGAAGAATTAGCACCAAAAGAAAGTACTAAAACATCTGATAAGTTAGGACAAGCTCCTGGATTTGTTACATTTAATGTTAAAGTTACTGTACCAGCATTTACATCGTCGATACTCGGTGTATAAACTACATCTTCTACAGTAGGATCTGTAAAATCACCTGTACCATTTGTTGTCCAGTTAATCAACCCATTAGTAACAGATGAATTAGTTGTGTAAAATGGTAACGAAGAACAAATACTTTCATTATTTCCTGCATCTGCTTCGGAAACATTATCAATGGTTAATAAGAAATTATCCGTATCATCAGAACAACCACCACTTGAAACGGTAACAATTAGAGTAGCTGAACCATTAGAAATATCATTAACACCTGGCGTATACACAGCTTCTTCGATTGTAGCATCATCAAATTCCCCATCTCCTAAAGATGTCCATAAGATTGTCCCGTTAGAAATAGTAGATAAAGCAGTAACTGTTTCAGTCTCACATATGGTTTGATCTATTCCTGCATCTGCTGATGGTAAACCAGTTATAGATAGTTCAATATCATCTGTTGCATTAGAACAAACTCCTGGATTAGTTACCGTCATTGTTAAAGTTAAATTTCCATTAGCAATATCCTCATCTCCTGGAGTATAAATTGGATTTTCAGAGGTGTTACCATTAAAATCACCATCTCCTGAAGTACTCCATAAAATTGTACCATTCGTTGCATTTGCAGAAGCTGTAAAGGTACTAGTAGAGCAAATCGAAGCATCCACACCAGCATCCGCTTCAGAAACTTTATCAATCGTTAATAATAAATCATCCGAAGCATCTGAGCAACTTCCATTTGAGACTGTCATCGTTAAAGTAGCAAAACCATTAACTACATCTTCATCACCAGGAGTATAAGTTGGATTTTCGGAGGTGTTATCATTAAAAGTACCATCTCCTGAAGTACTCCATAAAATCGATCCATTTTCGGATGTTGCAGAAATAATAAAAGAAGAAGATTCACAAATTAAATCATCTGAACCAGCATTTGCTGATGGTAAACCAAATATATTCAAAGTTATGTCATCTGAATCATCTGAACATCCTCCTTGGTTGGTAACATTCATTGTTAAGACTACTGATCCATTAAGAATATCATCATTATTAGGGGTATACACTGGATTCTCAATCGTTGGATCATCAAAAGTACCATTACCCGAAGAAACCCATGATATTAAACCATTTTCAGCTGAAGCAGAAAGAGTATAGTTTTCATTATCACAAATTGAAGCATCTACACCTGCGTTTGCTATAGAGTTATCACAGGACGATTCAATTATAATTGTGTAATCTTCTGTTTGACCATAAGTTAAACCAGAACAACTCGTAAAACTAGAATTACTTATCTCTGCTTTGACCCGCATCCTTAGATAGGTGTTTACTACAGAGTTTGCTGGAACGGTAAAGTTTTGTGTTACTTCAGCTCCAGATGCGCTTAAAATCCCACCATTTTGAGTTATTTCTTCTCCTAAATCATCAAAATCTCCATCATTATTGAAGTCAATCCATGCTTTAACATAATGTGAATTATAATGTGTACTTACATTTAAATCATAATTTTGATTTTCTTGTAAAGTTATTACGTTTAAACAAGAAGTAGTGAAATCCATGTAACCATTAATGGGATTATCGATACTTGTTGTACTAGAACTGTTTATGAAACCATTTAATTTCACATCGATAATACCTCCAAAATTCCCTATTAATCCTTGACCAGTAGTGATTGAGGAACAACTAGAAATTGGGGCAGTGTAAACTCCACTTGGTTCTACAGCTCCCAAAGAATTAATTAAACTAGCTCTTGAGGTTGCTAAACATGCTTGTACACGGTCTTTTTGGCCAGCTGTGAATCTGTCTGGACAACTTGTATAATTCATAATATTATGCATTATCTCATCAAGGTTTCCTGATGAACAAATATTACTTGTACCACTTGGGCAATTAAAATAAATAGTGTTATTATCATACCCTAAATAATTCATAATAGGAGGTGTATCACATACAAAATCACCTTCAGAAGAGCAGTCGGATTCATTTGGAGGGCAAACACCTGTATCTCCATCTTTAAAAGGATGATATAAATCTAAAAAGTGACCAACCTCATGAGTTACTGTGGAATTATCATTATTAAAAGAAGACATTGTACTAGAAAATGAAGTTCCATTTGGATCATATCCAAAAACAGAAGACATCATCACTGCCCCATTGTATTCATCAATTGCAACAGGTAAGTTTGCATATCCTTGGACTCCAGCCCCTCCATCATTCCCATCTATTTCAGAAACGATCCAAAAATTCATGTATTTACTTGTAGGCCATTTACTTAAATCTTTTAAAACTTCATCGTCAGCACCATTTGATTCACGTCTATTAACTCCATTTGAAGAATAACCAGGAACATTACTAGCATCTACTCTTATAATTCCATTTGTTGAATTACATTCTGGATCCCTTTTAGCTAATACAAATTGAACCCCCATATCTACACTAATTCCACCGTTTATAGAATTAGAGAATACATCATTTAAATTATCAATGGAACTTATTATTTGAGCGTCAGAAATATTTGTTCCAACACCAATAGGTTCACCTTTGTGAAGTATATGAACAACTATTGGGATAATTGATGGGGAACCAGATTTCTCTCTTGGTTTTTTTAAGTAGGAGCTAATTTGTAAATTATGAGCTTGATATTCCTTTAAGAATTCAGGATCTTTCAACTTCTCTTCTAAAATTGAAGAAAATCCACAAGGTTCTTCAGTCGTATTATTTTGATGTTGGTGTTGAGAATTTACGTGATTAGAAAGAAAAAAAAATGAATTAAGCATTAAAAAAAATAAATACTTTTTTTTAATAGATAAAATTCGCATAGTTTTAATTTTTAGGATTATAATATAAATATAATCTTAAATTAATAAACTAAAGAGAAACTAAATATATTAATCTAAGAACAATACTCTTTCAAAGCAAAAAAACAAGGCTGAATAACACCTAAAAAAACTGATAAACAACACTTTAAAGAAAATTAAACCTCAAAAAATAAACTTTATTAACATTTAAAATAAAGTTATTAAGAAACTATTTTTTCTACATATTTTGAATTAATGATACGAAGAACTCCCATATAATCCAATGTGAATTCAATCAAACCACCAGTCTTATAATCTTTTTCATTCTCTCCTAAATCAATGACAAGCATATCTGAACTAGCTCCAACTATTTCAATGTTTTTATCGGTGGGTTTTATATGCGTTGACTCAACATCTAATAAGCCAATATCAATAATCGCTCTATATGATTTTTTCCCTAAATTATCTTCATCAAATTCAAATGTATTCCCTTCTAGATTTGTACCCATGTCACCTTGTGGGACTAGAGGTTTTTCTATCAATTCAATAATTTCTGAATACAATCTAAAAACGTTAGATTCCATTTCTTGAAAAGGAGAATCGTTATAAACATCTGTCCCTAAAAACAAAGTTTCCCCAACTCTAAAGTGATTGATACCTTTAGGAAGAAGATTCTGGTAAATTAAAGGAATAGTTACAGAAGATCCACCAGAAACATAAGGAATTTGACGATTAAACTTAGCTTCAATAAGTTGCTCATAGAGACTAAGTTGAATTAATTTATCGTGATTTGGAAGCACACCATACAAACAAGATAAATTAGCACCAATACCTACAACTTCAATATTCTTAAGTTTAAACACTTTTTCATAAAACTCTATAAAATCATCGGCCATTACTCCTTCACGAAGTTCACCCAACTCAATCATAATAATAATTTTATGTGTTTTGTGTTGTTTTTGAGCTTCTTCTGATAATAATTGAATTGTTTCGATCTCGGTATTCATACTAATATCTGCATACCTTACAATATTTGGAATTGATCGTTTAGCAGGAGGTTTTATATAAATAGTTTCAACAGAAGGTTTTATAGATTTTATAATTTTCAAATTTGTAACTCTAGAATCACATACTTGTTCTATGTCAAGTTTTAGCAACTCGTGTAAAAACTTTTTGTTACCACATAAAACTTTAGATACTATTGCCCATTGAATATCTTGTTTTTTGAATAATTTATTTAAATGATTGAAATTGAATTTTAATTTTTCTGAATCTAATTTAATAAAAGCCATAATTATTTAACCAACCTCATTTCTAAATACTTGTTTGTAAAACCTAACTTCTCATAAAGAAACTTCGCCGGATTATTGGGTTCAACATGCAGAGCAATATCACCATGAGCTAACTTAATAGCTTCTTCCATCATCTGTTTACCGATTCCTTTACCTCTAAAACCACTATGGGTTGCAATGTAAACTAATATATTCTCAGGAATATATGATTTCATTCCTGTTTGATTAACAATTATTACGGAAACAACGGTGTTATCCATTTTCCCTACCAAAATAAACCCTCCAAAAGATGGGGATTCTTTCACCGCATAATCAATACATTTAGAAATATCAGATTTTGGGTCACCAAACTCATCTAAATGTTCGAATAGAAAGTTTATTATTTCTTCTTTTTCAATTAACGAAGGCTTAGTAGCCGGATTGTACATTTTAATATGTAACATGTATTTTTTGTTGTTTGAATCGTGTTTTTATAAAATTAACAAAAACATAGCATTTTTTGACCTTTTTTTGACTAAAAACGACCTTTTTTAGGCTTTTTTAAGAGAGTTTTACAACAAGTTACTTTTTATCAAAAATATATTTGAGAATATTTTGTTCTGCTAAAGAAAGTTCCAAGCCTCTTCTAGCCATCATATTATTCGAGTATTCAATTGCTTTATCAAACTTAAATGAAACAGAAGAATCAACACCTCCCCATATAAAAGAATCTACAAACTTTTTAGGGAATCCAGAACCAAAAATATTTGTACTCACTCCTATAACTGTTGCAGTGTTAAACATTGTATTTATTCCACACTTACTATGATCCCCCATACAAACCCCCATAAATTGAGTATCTGTAACTTCTTCTTTCTCTGATTCATATGAGTAAGTAGAAACCATACCATAGTTGTTTTTTAAATTAGAAGTATTCGTATCTGCTCCCAAATTACACCATTCTCCAATTAAAGCATTCCCTAAAAAACCATCATGTCCCTTATTAGAATATGCTTGAAAGACAACATTATTTACTTCCCCTCCTACTTTACAATGAGGTCCAAGCGTTACTGCTCCATAAACCTTCGTACCAAGTTTTAAAGCACTATTATTGTTCATACCTAAAGGTCCACGTACAACAGAACCTTCCATTATTTCTGCATTTTCACCAATATAAATTGGACCAGTTTTCGTATTTAAGATTGCTCCTTCAACAACAGCCCCCTCTTCTAGAAAAATTAAACTTTCATCACCTATTACTAAATTAGAGGAAGATAATTCTCTAGACAATCTTCCAGAGGTAATTGTATTAAAATCATTTCTTAATATCGCATCATTTTTTTGAAACAAATGCCATCTTTCTTCAATTATAATTGGTTCTTGCCCTTTAAAAGCAACTGTATTTTCACCTTTACCTATTTTTGCCAACCATGTATCTTTGTACATTAAAATTTCATTATCTGACAAGTGGTAAATGGCTGCTATCAAATCTTCGTTTGGTATTACCGATGCGTTTACTTCCACTACATCTTTAATTGCAGATGGATATTTTTCACTTAAATACTCTTCAGTTTTATAAGTGATTTCAGCTTCTGATAAAAAAAAGCTCCATCTTTCATCATTTGTAAATAAACCTACCCTTAAATTCCCTACAGGTCTTGTAAGTGTTAACGGAGCAAATTTTAAATGTAAACCATTATCGTTTAATTGAATATTCATTTTGATGTAACTTTTTATTGTTTTTTCTGTGGTTTAATCGAAATCAAATACAAACCAAAATAAGTAAGTATTCCATTTAATATAAGTAATTCATGGCTAAATACATAACCATTAAATAAATGTACAGAATTAACTGATAATAAATAACAAATTATTGGACTAACAATACACACGATAGGAACTAAAATCTCTTTTAATTTTCTTTGAGTAAATATTCCAAAAGCAAACAAACCAAGTAATGGACCGTATGTATATCCAGCTATTGTCAATATAGCGCCAATAATATCACTTTCAGGATTTTGAACAATATAACTTCTTGTTAATAAAATAATAACCAAAAACAATAATGAAAATCCAATATGAACAAGAATCCTGTACTTCTTTTTATTCTTCTCGCTTCTTTTATCAAAATTTAAAAAATCAATACAAAAACCAGTTGTCAGAGCAGCCAGTGCACTATCCGCTGAGGCATAAGATGAAGCGGTAATCCCTAATAAGAAAAACACTCCCGCAATCGTTCCAAAGCTACCTAATGCTAAAGTAGGAAAAACATGATCTGTAACAATACTTCCATTAACCTGAGGTAGATCAATCCCTTTCGCTCCAGCAAAAACATATAAAGCACCTCCTAGCGTCAAAAATAAAAAGTTTACAAAGACTAAAACAGTAGTAAAGGAATACATGTTTTTTTGTGCATCTTTTAATGATTTACAAGTCAAGTTTTTTTGCATTAAATCTTGATCTAGTCCAGTCATGGCAATCGCTAGAAAAACACCACCTAAAAATTGTTTTGGGAAAAATAAATGAGACTTGTAATCATCAAAGAAAAAAACCTTAGTCATAGATTCTCCTCTTAGAGATTTAGTTTCTTTAATTTGCTTAAATAATTCAGAAAAATTTACATCTAAATAATTGGCAATAGTTATCGTACAAATAATTACTGCACTAACTAAAAAAAAAGTCTGAAAGGTATCCGTATAAACAATAGTCTTAATCCCACCCCTAAAGGTGTACACCCAAATTAAAACGACAGTAGTTAAAGCTGTACCCCAATATGGAACCCCTAGATCTTCGAATAAAAACAACTGTAAGACGAAAGTCGCTAAATACAAACGAATTGCGGAGCCTAAAGTTCTAGACAAGATAAAATAAGCAGCACCAGTTTTGTAACTTATTTTACCAAACCTATCTTCTAAATACTGATAAATTGAAACGATATTTAGCTTATAATAAATAGGCATTAAAACTTTGGCAATAACCAAATAACCTAACACATAACCTAATACAATTTGAAAATAAGCCATGCTTTCTCCTAGAACTTTACCAGGTACAGAAATAAAGGTAACGCCAGATAAAGAAGCTCCAATCATTCCAAAAGCTACTAAATACCATGGACTTTGTTTATTGCCATTAAAAAAAGTAAGAGAATTTGAATTTTTTGAAGTAAAGTAAGATATCAAGATAAGTACAACAAAGTAACTTATCAATACACCTATAATTAAAGTTGTACTCATTATTATTTAGCTTAATTTACCTCCCAATTAATTATCTTTTTATCGTCACTCACAGAGATAAAAGTATTCGAATTGATTACCTCAAGATCATTAACTGAATGTTGGTGTCCACCGTCTTTCTTTTCTATTTTATTTAAGAAAGAATAATCATCTAAACTCCAAATTTTGATTGATTTATCTCTACTTGCAGTAACAAAAATATTTTGTTTTTCAAATGTAATGATATCGTATACTGCAAAATTATGCGCCGGAAACTGACTCAAAACTTCATTATTTCTCCAGTTAAAAACTTTTATCAAAGCATCTTTCCCCCCAGAAATAAGTAAATCATTGTTTTTAGGGTGAAATATTACAGAGGTAGCTCCATCTTTATGTTTTCTTGAATTATATACTTCGTTATAAAACTGTGTTTCAAAAACTCTGATCGTTTCGTCTTGACATGCTAAAGCAATACAAGAGCCATCACTATTGTGACTTATACTTCTTATTTTACCACAATTCAATGGTAAATAAAGAAGTAAAGCAAACGTTTTACTATCCCAAATA
>Ga0228631_1001893_pt1 | contig 10021 bp, 10 predicted proteins | sample 39DmetaG_FD_183049 | JGI IMG/M metagenome (GOLD analysis project Ga0228631, IMG submission 183049) | Seawater microbial communities from Monterey Bay, California, United States - 39D | ecosystem: Environmental > Aquatic > Marine > Coastal | place: USA: California | collected 2016-09-28
ATTCACACGGGCCGCATCCGACGACCAGCGTAATTGCAGTCCGCGCGCATCCTTGGGCAGTTGAGAAACAGGCGCCGCCGCCCGTGTAGCCCGACCGGTCAACAGCGTTTGATAGTCGAAATCGTCCTGCACAGCCGAAGCCTGCCGACCGCGCGGAGTGATATCAATACTACTACGGGTGATCTTGATCTTGGCAGTCTGGCCCAGCGCATCCAAGGTCTGATCATGGGCCAGCTCAAGCGCGCCCTTCATCCATAAAGGTGTGCGCATACTGGCGTGGATGTGTGGGCGAACAGCGATCAGCTCAACATCCGGACGAACTGCACAACCCAAATCAGGCTGGGTGCCGACATAGGCGTCGATGACCACTTCGTACTGAGACCCCGCCGCGTGCTCCTCAACGATGGCAAAGTCCAAGATGCGACTTGAGGGGCGCAACAAAATACTATCCCCCGTGAGGACGCCTTGATCCACCACCGAATAACCATCCACCTGCGCACCACCCGCCAAGGCAGCCTGATACAACGCGTCTTCTAGCGCGGTGCGGCGGGCTAGATCCTGTTTTCCCGCCTCAACAAATGCGCGCCCTGTGACCCGCACCATGTCAGGCAGCGCCGGCTGGGTCGCGAGCAAAAAGACCGCCCCCATCACAAGCAGCAAGCGCATCAGCATGGAACGCCGTCTAAACACGGGCTACCGCAAGGCCTTCATGATACGTGCTATCATATCGCGGTCCAGTTCCAGCACGACCTCATAGGTGTCGCTGCCAACGGGATTGATCCGCACGGTGCGCGCGCCTCGGATGGTCCCAGCCACCGATGCGCGGGTGGTGTCATTTTGCACGATCGTGTCGATGACCGTCGTCCGAGAGGACATTTGCAGCCCATGCACTTGCTCAGTCAGATCACGCATCGCATCCAAACGCGCCGCCCGGATCGCCATCAACCGCTTTTGGTTAGCGTTGCGCGCAGGCTGAACCGAGATCGTCGCATAGCCAACGCCCGTGATCGCTGGAACGACTTGCTTGGTCACGGCCACGTCTGACGCATCAAGCGCGGCCTCAACCGCCACCACGTCGCGGACAGCGGGATCTACATTGCCCAACATCGCCGCGTGGCCGTTAAAGGTATTGCACCCGCTCAGCCCAAACAGGGCTCCGGTCAGCGCAAGCATGGTGATAACGCTTTGTCTGATAGGTTTGCGCACGGTGGTCTCCTGAGATGGTCTTGTTGGCCAGCGTTATGCACATGGCGTGCCAGCCCCGGTCCACCACCGAAACATCCCAGTTTTTGAGCAAGATGGCATGATACTTGCCTGTGTCACGGGGTACGGCACGCCAGCCGCAAAGGACGCATATATGAGCCTGTCAGAACCCATGACGAACGGCGCGGGCATTCGACGTTCGCTGACCGGTCTAGTGCTGCCTTTGGGCATTCTGATGCTTGTGGCGATGATGGTATTGCCGTTGCCCGCGTTCATCTTGGATTTTCTGTTTACCATCAACATCCTCATGTCCCTACTGATCTTGATGGTGGCGCTGCATACGTATCGTCCTTTGGACTTTTCCTCATTCCCGAGTTTGCTGCTGGTGGCGACGGTCCTCCGACTGGGCCTGAATGTGGCCTCAACCCGCATCGTGCTGAGCGAAGGCCACACAGGCACCGAAGCCGCTGGCAAGGTTATCGAAGCCTTTGGGGCCTTTGTCATCGCGGGCAATTATGTGGTCGGGATTTTCGTGTTTGCGATCCTCGTGATCATTAACCTTGTGGTGATTACCAAAGGTGCGGGCCGTGTGTCCGAAGTATCGGCGCGGTTCACGCTAGATGCCATGCCGGGCAAGCAAATGGCTATCGATGCCGACCTCAACGCAGGCGTTCTAACGGCCGAGGAAGCCACCCTGCGCCGCGAAGACGTAGCACGCGAAGCTGATTTTCATGGCGCAATGGACGGTGCCTCCAAGTTCGTCAAAGGTGACGCGATTGCGGGCATCTTGATCCTAGCGGTAAACGTGATCGGCGGATTGGCCATCGGGATGCTGCAACACGACCTATCGGTGGGTGAAGCCTCCGAGTTGTATATTCTGTTGTCGATCGGCGATGGTCTGGTCGCGCAAATTCCATCGCTATTGTTGTCCATTGCAACCGCGATCATCGTAACCCGTGTGTCATCCCGCCAAGACATGGCCCAACACATCAAGGGTGAAATCAGCATGTCCCGCGCGTGGTTTCCCGTGGCGGGTGTGTTGGGGCTGATCGGGTTGGTACCCGGCATGCCAACGGTGCTGTTTGTGGGGATGGCAGGTGCCGCGGGTGCAGCCGGCTATGCATTCCGACAGGCGGAATTGCGCGGCGACGATGAGGCTCCCGATGAAACCGCTGAGCCAGAGGAACCGGGCGACCCCAATACCCTGAAGGTAACCGATGTGGCAGACTTGTCCGCCGTGACGCTACTGCTCAGTTATCCGCTTTTAACGATGGTTGATGCCGATGATGGCGGCCCCTTGCGCGGCGGATCACGACCGTCCGAAAAGAGGTTTCGCAGGCGCTGGGGTTTGTGTTGCCCGGGGTGCGCGTGCGTGATGACCTCGCGCTTAGCGCAAACGATTACCGGATCAAAATTGGGCAAACCGTGGTGGCCGAGGACAAGGTGTATCCCGATCACAAACTGGCCCTTCCCAGTGGCACCTCTCGGATCAAGGTCAAAGGGATCGACGTCAAGGACCCATCCTTTGGCATCGACGCAACATGGATCCTGCCCGAGCGTGAGATCGAGGCCGAGGCCAACGACTATGTCATCATTGAACCGGAAACGGTCTTGGCCACGCACCTAAATCAGATCCTGTATAAACACGCCTCGGAACTGATTGGGCAGGACGATGTTCAGGAACTGCTCGACAACTTATCCGGAGTGGTGCCGCAACTGGTGCAATCGGTCATCCCCAAGCTGATGCCGCTACACACGTTAACCGCTGTCCTTCGGCACCTGCTACGAGAACGCATTCCGATATCCGACCTGCGCCGCATTCTTGAATTGCTGTCTGAGATGTCGGGACGCAATTTGTCCATTGCCGAAACAGCCGAAACTTTGCGCCCCCATCTGGTCGGCTTGCTAATCCAACAAAGCGCACCACTGAATGAACCACTACCTGTGGTCACTCTAGAAAGCAGCTTTGAACATTTGCTGATCAACTCCGCCAAGCAGTCGGACGGCGATCAGTTGCTGTTGGATGGGGGGCTGGCCGAACGGCTCGTCCTCGCCTTAGTCAAAGTTAACGAAGAGCAAACAGAACTGGGCAAGAAGCCGTTCCTTGTGGTTTCACCGCAAATTCGGCGCAAGCTGGCCAATTTCTTACTTCAGCACGTGGCCGACTTCGCCGTTCTCTCCTTTACCGAGCTGCCGGACGGCCGAAAGGTCGATGTCGTTGCCAGCGTCTCGGGTGAGGAACAGACCGAACCCGCCAACTGATCGATGCCCCCTAAAACCTCGCAGCCCAAGGCCCGAAACAAATGACCGAACACGTCTTCAGAGCAGCAGACTCAGACACCGCGATGGAAAAAGCCATCCGCGAGTTGGGTGATGACGCCATGATCTTGTCGGTCAAACGCGTGGGCGACACGACCGAGGTGCGCGCGATGAAAGACACCGCCGCCCCGCGTCGTATTCGAAAGCCAACCACCATCGTAAAGAGCGCTGGGGCGCAACAAATCGATCTAGCAACGGCCATGCGCCAAGCGCGCTCCCGCCGGGAGGAGCCGATTGAGCCCGCGCCTATTAATATTTTCCTTGATGAGAGCGAAGACGGAGCCGATCAGCTTGGGGGTGACACCCCAGCCGAACCTGAATTCAGAGCGGCTGAACCTGTTGCACCTGCGCCTCGCCTGCCAAGGCCAGCAGTTGTCGTGAAACCAACGCCTGAACCCGCCGCAAAGGTTCAGCCAAAGGTTTTATCGCCGTCACGCGTCGCACCCAGACCGGTCAAACCTGTGCTCGCGACAAAGCCCGCGCCCGTGATTACAGCCCCCCCAGCACGGATAAAAAGCCGCTGGTTCTTAAACCCTTTAACCCCAACGCAAATGTTCCGAACAGCGAAATAGAGGCAAAGACCGAAAAAAACGCCAAGCCGGCGCTACGTCCTTATGTCCCGCAATCACAGGGCGGCGTTAGGGTTAGTCGGCCGACCCGGACGGTAGAAAGCCACGTTTTGGCGCAAAATGGGTTTCCCGCTGATGTTGTCACAGCCAGCATAGACCCGTCCGACCCAGGCGATCTGACCGGACAGCTGCGGCGTGCTTCGGACTTATTGGCAGAGCGTCTCGCGGTGGCGTCGAGCGCGCCTTCGCCCTTGGAAAGCGACATTGTGTTTGTCTTTGGCCCACCCGGCTCTGGCAAAACAACCACGGCCGCCAAGATCGCGTTCCACAGGATTCAAACCAGCCAAAGCCGCCCATCTATGTTGTCGCTTAGCAAAAGTGGGCTGTTCACTGATGATAGGCTACGCCGCCACGCCAGCTTTCTGAATACGCCCTATGCTGACACACTTTCGGGGGCAGAATTGCCCCTGATTGTTGATTGCGACCACACTGACCCCATACAAATCCGGCAGGCATTGGCGGCGGTGCAAGACAATTTCCCCAGCACTCGCGTTCAAGCGGTTATGACCATTCCGGGCGCATGGTCTGCTAACGCTATCAACAAGTTTACACGCGATATGGCGCTGCCCGACCTCGGGGCCATCATCACCCACATGCAAATTGACGGGGTCAGCATTCAGGGCCTTAGTACCCTAAGTGCGAACGAGGTGAGCGTTATATCGACGATGAATGACGCAGCAGTTTCGGACGGTGCATCACTCACGAATGCACCATCGCTTGCAGCGCTTATGCGTGAGGCTTTCAACAATCGCGAATCAGATGCCTAATGTCGGCTTTGCGCTCTAAAACCGAGTGTCCGCTGGTCGTTACCTATTGTGATTGAGCAAAAAATTGAGGCCACAAAATGACGATGCAAAGCCCAGCCGCTATCTACAAGCGACAGCAGAGCAAGCCTGACTTCGATGTTGATAATAATCACCAACTCATTAAGGCGACGCTGGAATATTTAACAAAAAGCCTCGCCATTCTAGCTGCAACCCCCAAAGCCGAGCCGGAACTTTACAAGGTGCACACGGCCCGCTCGCTGACGGCGATCTATATCCTTCAAAGCAGTCTCGACTTTGATACCGGTGGCGCAGTCGCAACGAACTTGTTCCAACTTTACGAGTATTGCCGGCAACAAATCCTGAAGGACATGCGCAAAGATGAAACCGCCAACCTTGAGCAAGCTCACTTTGCGATGCGCGAAATCCTTGATGCTTGGCAGCAGATTGCCTGAGGCATTGATGGAGGAGGCCGTTAATCAAACGCTACAGAAGCTTAAGGCCATCCAGATCGAAGTTAACGAGCTACTTAAAGCTGGCAGCTATGCTGAAGCCATAGTTGAGAGCGAAGCGATGTATCGCCTTGCGACATCTCTTCCGGCACATGGTAATCTAGCTCAATCTGAAAATCTTGCTGACTTGGCCAAAATCCATCGAGAAATGTCAGATCAAGTCACCAGTGCTTTGCAACAATTCCAAAAAGTCGGGCGCAAACGTCAAAAGGCAATATCAGGCTATCGAAGAAATGTACCGTAGCGAGTATCATGTTTCTGTAAACGTAAGCGAGAGCCGCGCGTAAATATCGACTAGGGTTCACTCCACATGCCCGCTCGCTCTTTTGATAACGCTCGCCAGCGAAAGACACTCTGGGCACTTAGGTGCATATTTTGCAGTGTCATCCAAACAGCGTTTCTTAGCGCTCGGTACGTGCGTCAACTCAAACAAAATAGCGTACTTAGAGGAATAAGCCCTCAAGATACGAATTGAGAAGCAAATCGAGTGCAGCGCATATCAGAAATTCGACACCGCGTCGCAATGGGTGCGGCTAGTTAGGCCTTGTAGGTATGTCCCACGCTCCTGATTGGATCCTCAATGCAGCCTGCGCAACAATCGCGCTGCGCTACGTTGAAGGTAATCTTCCAATCCAAGCCTATGCCAATAAAATGGCAAAGCCGTTCAGCGAGGTATACAGCGATTGCTCCCCAGAGAAACTGCATAGCGCGGCTGAGGCCATGTTGTTTTTCCTAGCGGAGATCGAAGAAGAAAACACGATCACTTACTGCAACGCTTTCATCTATAATTCCATAATGTTGGATCGTGCCGGAAAGCCGCGCAAAATGAAGGGTCTATTTTTTGACCCCCTTGCCCCGGTAAAACAGGGAACGAGCAGTAAAGCCGTGCTACTTGCATTTCGGGCGTTTGTTTTTCGCCTTCGCAACGATTCAACTCTGGCAGAACCCTTTGGATGGTCACTCGCCAAAGTACCAGAGCTCAAGTGGCTCAACAACGTTCTAAATGTAGAGGTTGGGTTTTCGGACGCGATTTAAGTCCGTTTTGACAGTACAAAAAAGCCCGCTTAGTGAACAACTATCCAAAGGATGGTTCGACTGAAGGTAGGCCTAATATATGAACCCCAAAATGAATCGCCTAGAGCAGACTAGGCGCAGGCTAACTGAGGAACCACGTCGCTAGCATCATGGATTGAGGACAGGCACTCACCACGCACAAGCTGTCCATTCACATCGATAGTCGCACTATTCGACTGAGGTACGAAAGAAACGAGGCGACCGCGTGCTGTCTGGTAGGGCGTTACCATAACGGTGACAAATTCGCCTTTGACAGTTTTAATTTGCATTTGATCACTCCAGTGTTTCGCGCGATCGAGCGCGTCTAACTTGGAAACATCATAGCTCATCCAAACGGCCACAATGCAGCACACCTTCGGACTCAACCCATCTCTTTAGATACAGCCAGACCCTCATAGTTAATTGGCCCGTGCCCAAAGCACCCCAAAACCGCCGCACGATGCAGGCAAATGCTAGGCTGAAATGGTATTGCGAATTTGTTCAGCGCATACGTCGAGCGTGGCTTGATCTTTCGCTTTGGCCGCGCGTTCAGCTTGTGCAAGAAACTGGCTCAGCGAATTGAATCCAACAACAGCGGTCGAGCCCGCTGCATAATGAATTTTATCGACGCGCGCATCCCAGCTACAGGCCGGATCTGTCATGACTTGCAATGCATTCTTGGCGTCTGCAAGGCTTTGAGATTTCAGCTCGCGCGCGGTATCTGGATCTAGAAGATCGATAATGCTTTCTTCTTCATCCGCTTCGTCTGTCGCCTGTAAATGCTTACGTGTTGCAGCCAGCAATCTCTCTGACGTGAGCGGCTTTGCGAGCATAGCATTCATACCCGAGTCTGTCTGTTTGTCGTGGTCCGTTGGGATCAAGGCAGTCACCCCCAAGATCACCGTTTCAGCAGAACGGCCACTAGAAGCGCGGATAATACGGGTCGCATCATGCCCGCTCATCCCGGGCATGTTTACGTCCATCAAAATAAGGTCGTAGGCCGCTTTTTCTGCTGCATCTACTGCTTCAAAGCCCGACGTGACGCACTCAGGACTAAGCCCCAATCGCGACACCATTTCGCGCAAAACGGTACGATTCACTGCGTTATCATCCACGATGAGAACGTGCTTTTTGCCGGACACTGCATTCTCAACAACTGTTTCTGCCTGCGGCATCGATGCGCCAGGCGTTTCTTCTTGTGCCGTGTCCATCTCAAGGTGGAGCGAAAAGCTAAATCGGCTGCCTTGACCAAGGGCGCTGCGCAGTTCAATCGTGGAGTTCATCTGCGCCAAAGAATGCTTCACAATGGCCAAACCAAGGCCCGTACCCTTGGCATTTTCATCGGCAAAAGACGTGGCAGTTTCAAACTGCTCAAAGATGCGAATTTGATCTTCGACAGCAATACCAGAGCCTGTATCTTTCACGACAATATTAAGACGCCGCGCACCTGGCGTGTCCCCTTGCATAGCGATTAGCTCAATTAAAATCGCTCCGTTTTTCGTGAATTTAATCGCATTGCCAATCAAGTTGTACATGACCCGCGAAAACGAGTCCGGCAGACCAATGAAACGTGCCTCAGCCCCATCACCAGAAAACGAAAATTCGATTGACGTTCCGTTGGCAGTGGCAAGCGGCGTCAAAGACTCGCGGATATCTCGGATAACCCGGCAGGGGCGGAAGGGATGCTCTCGCTCCTCCATCTGAGTCGTGCGGGTGTGATCCAAAATACCATTAACTTGTTCCAGCGCCCGGGTGCTACATTCACGGGCTGTTTTAAATAGCTGCTGGTCAGCATCGCTCAAGGACGATGTCTGGATCATATCCATCGAAGCAATCAGGCCATGAAGCGGCGTCCGCATTTCGTGGCTCATGGTGGCAAGAAAACGACTTTTGGCATGAGAAGCTTCCTTGGCCTCATCCCGAGAAGCCTTCAATTTCTCCTCAGCCTCCAACTTTTCAGAGATATCGAGCAGGTAGATGATATAAATATCATTGCCTTCGACATCTTTTTGCCATGAGCCTGATAACTCAACAGGAAAGGCGCGATATTCAGCAGTTCGGGCCTTCAACCGGATGGGATTTGTATCTTTAGCGTCTCGATAGGCAAAAAATTTCGGCAAGCTATCGCGATCGATAAAGGCGTGGATGAAATCCACCCCAATCAACTCTTTTCGATCGCTACCGAAATGGGTTTCCGCTGCATGGTTGCACTGGACAATCATGCCATTGGTGTCGAGGAAAATGACAGCCGATAAGGCCGTTTCAATTGCATTATTGACGTTGGTCGCTGCCATTTCAATCCTGCGATTGCGATTTTCAAGATCGCGCCATAAACGGATAGCGAGTATGCAGGACAGCAATACAAAGCCAAGTATAGTGAAGAGCTTCACATAAAAGCGCTGGAAAATTTGATGCTCAACTACACGAGCATTGGACGCTACTTCCCCCAAAGACTGAATTCCGGCTGTCGTCAGACGACGAACATCCGCACCTAAGGCCCTGGTCGCCTGCACCAAAGCATCAATGTCAGCGGATGTCGGGATTTCTATTGCATCAATTAAATCGGCAACGTCGTCTCGATACGTCTCAACCCGCTGCATTTGCCCGCTAATCTCATCAGGTTGGCCGACGCGCTTAAATGTGGCACTGATGACGGAAACTCGGCTGTAGAATATATCGAATGAACGCCGAATATTCTCCATTTCCGCTGATGTGATTTCCGTACCAGCGTCCGATGTCTCGACCAATGGCTCGAGTAAGGCGAGGTGAAACCCTCGATAGTCGACATCGAGTTGAGAGATATTCCAACCCAGGTTATCTGAGTCAGCGAAAGCCAGAGCATCGAGTTCAATTTTCATCGAACGCGCAGCTATAAAGAGAATAGCAAATGCGGCGAGAAGAAACGTCAGGAGCAGCAATGCCACCCCTTGACGCATGAATGTCCGCCGCATGCGAAGTTTAAAACTCATTTCAGTCCTTAATTTTCGGCGTCGCGCTCAATAGAGACAAGCTGCCAAATGCTTTGCGCGTAAATTACCTCAGACTGATACTTAGCATCAACATCGTATGGGTAGACAAGCCAATAAGGACCTTTTTCGCGCCGACTGATAGGCTCACCATTCATCAAGGTAGCGACAATCGGAGCATTGTCCTCAATCTCATCGACAGACACTTGGATCGCATAGTCATTAATTGCAGTCAGCGTCAGCTGCCCGTCTGAGATTCCCGCCTGATCCATCAAGGACCGCAGCGAAGGACCAGAGAACGAGATCGTGCCATCAGTCCAAATCGTCGACGTCTCAAAAGACACCTGCGGCAACGCGTTCAGCGTAGCGGCGTCCATTTCCAAGACTTTTTCGCCATTGGTAACTGTCAGAACCGCATCGGCAGACGCTGCTGTCGTGACGGCAGCAGCAAACAAAGGAGCGAGGAAAAGGGAGGCAAATCGGAAGTGCTTCATGGGATAACCATTCGTTTGAAATATTTGATATCCAAACTAATAGATACTTCTTGCAGCAATCTCACAGTATCTAGCAATAAA
>Ga0228631_1001912_pt1 | contig 9959 bp, 11 predicted proteins | sample 39DmetaG_FD_183049 | JGI IMG/M metagenome (GOLD analysis project Ga0228631, IMG submission 183049) | Seawater microbial communities from Monterey Bay, California, United States - 39D | ecosystem: Environmental > Aquatic > Marine > Coastal | place: USA: California | collected 2016-09-28
ATATTTATTCATCTCATTGTTTAGAACACGTGGACCATTGGATAAATACAATAGAATATTGGATTTCAAATTTGAAAAATAAAGGAATATTATTTTTATATTTACCTGATTTTTCTCAAAAATATTGGAGACCATGGAATAATAGAAAACACAACCATTGTTTTACTCCGAATATTTTTCGAGAATTTTGTAAATCCAAAAAATTTCAAAATTATTTTATTTCTGGTATTGATTTGAATAATTCATTTTTCGTAGTTATTGAAAATAATTTATCCGATTAACTTAAATTTATTATTATAAAATTTAAGTAAATTATTCCAATCAACCCATTTATTTCGTGTAAAAAATAAGTTATTATTATTTATTATATTAAGTTGTATTGCTAATGTAAATAAAGAAGAATCCGATAAAATATTATATTCTGCGTTTTCTATAATTAATTTATAATCCAGAATATTTATATTATTGGTTTTATATACAAATTTTTCTGCTATTTGATAAAATTTATGGTTCTTATCATATATATTTTTGTTAGAACAAATAATTAATTTTTCATACTTGTTTATTTTTAACTGATTTAATACCTTATCAATATCAAATAATTCACCATTACTTGTTTCATTGCAAACAAAAACATATTTCATATTATCTATTGAATTATATAATGATAATGCTTTATTAGTATTTCTTACCTTAAAATGAGTTTTTAATATATCTCTTGGTATATTTATATCATCATAAAAACAAAAAGGAAATGTAGATAAATTACTATTTATTTTATTACAACCTGAGCGTAATATTTTTTTATTATTGTAAGTCTTTAAAGACTTGTTTCTGTAAAATAAAGTATTTCTTTCATTCACATCATGTAGAAGAAAAAAAGAAACATTTTCATTGTCCACAAAAAAATATTTAAATTGTTCATAATTCCGTTCCCATAATACTGTGGTTACTTTATTTTTTTCAGATAAATAATTAATAATTGATATGTTAAAAATATTATCTCCTAACCCTAGATTCGATAATAATAAAATTTCTGTCATTATTTTATTATATATTTAAATTGTTGTATTTAAATATATCTTAATAATAAAAATATATAATGAATAAAACTACTAATATTTTAACAGGGGAATTAAACACGTTTCTTTTTTATAATTTTACCCCTTCTTTAGCTAAGCATATAATAGATGATAAGTACGCTAGTAGAAAAGTTCATCATAACTATCCACCATTTATTATAGATAATATAAAAGACGGTGATACTATATTTATAAAAACAGATTATTTACCTAAATTTTTTAATATTTTTCATTTAATAAAAAGTAAATTCTTCCTAATCACGGGTGTTGCTGGATTAGATGTAGATATTAAATTTAAAAAATATTTAGAATCAGATAAAATAATAAAATGGTTAGGAACAAATATTCTATTCAAACATAAAAAAATAGTTAAATTGCCTATTGGATTTGAAGAAAATGAATTACCCGGAGGAAACCAGATTTTATTAAAAAAACTTTATGATAATAAATCATTGTTTGATGAAAAAAAAAATAAATTATTGTTAACAAGTATGGGAAAAACACACCATTCAAGAAATAAAATTAATAATATTTTTAATAATAAACAGTTTGTTGATATTTTAAAAGATAGATTAGGTTTTGAAAATTTTATGAAAAAAATAAATGAATATAAGTTTGTTTTATCTCCTAGAGGAAGAGGTAATGATACTCATCGTTTTTGGGAGATATTATTAGTTGGAAGTATTCCTGTTGTTGAAACATCTGGATTAGATGATTTATATAACAAATTTCCTTGTATAATTGTTTCAGACTTTAAAGACGTTAATGAAAATTTATTAAACAATTTCAAGATAGATATGGAAAAAATCAAAAATATAGAAACATATCTTTTATTAGATAATTTTGTATCGATGATAAATAAAGAAAAACTTACGTATAAATATACTTAAATATTTATAAAATACTATATATTATAAATGTTTAAAACTTATAATATATTCAACAAGAATGTTAAATTTGATAAAACAGTTATTAAATAAACTCAAAAAACCTATATTTAAACAATTCTAATGATTTTGTCCATCACCATGACCCAAATCATAATAAAAACATATATCTTTTAAATATATACAATCGGTATGTTTTAAAGCTTTTAACCAACATTTATAGTCTTGTCCTCTTCTATCAAATGGCATTCCTTCTATTTTTTTAAATAATTCTTTTTCTATCATTACGCTGCTTGTAATGATACAATTATGTATCTTTATTAATTCTAAATTCCAAATATCAGGAAATCCATTTTTTATTAACTTACTATTTTTCCTATTATATATATTCTGTAAGGTTTTGTAGTAATATTCAGCATTATATTTTTTATAAATTTTACTTTTATCGTATATACCATTCCCTATTAATCCATCTGTACAACACATTTTACAATTACTTTTTTCTAATACTTTTACCTGAAGTTCCAATTTATTAGGAAACCAACTATCATCATCATCACAAAATGCTATGTAATCTCCATTTGCTATGTCTACACCCTTATTTCTTATATATCCGACACAACCATAACCAAAAGTAGATTTGCTATTTTTTTTCATATGAATTATTTGTATGTTATTTTCTTCCCAATCATAGCTATAGTATTCTTTTTGCGTAGAACAATCATTTACTACAATTATTTCATAATTTTTATATGTCTGATTTTTAATTGTATTTATCAAATTTAATAAATATTCAAATCTATTATAAGTAGGTATTATTATACTAACTTTCATTATATATTCTTAATTTAAAAGTATTTAAATATTTTTAAATTATTAAATTGTATATGTCATATAAAGATTATAGTATTTTTAATAAAGTAGTAAATTATGATAAAAAAAATTATAATTTTTGTGATTTAACAAAACAAATATTTGATTATGAATTAGATATATTACATGAAATTAAAGATAAAGATTATGCTCTATTTACTGAGTTAGGAAAAGATACACATACTTGTTTTCATAAAAAATTTTATAATCATATTGATAATATAGATAATAAATTAAAAATTGTATACAAACAATTTATAAAAGAGGTTATTTTTCCATATTTAGATTTACAGGAAGGATTATATCAAGTATTTCCAACATTTAGAGTTATGTTACCAAATAATGTAGCTGTTGTTAAAAAACATTATGATAGTGATATAGATCATTTACATCCCAAAGGAGAAATTAATTTTATTATAGCCCTAACTGATATGTATGATACTAATAGTATATGGAATGAATCTTATCCAAGACTTGGTGATTATAAACCTATGAATTTAAAATCAGGGGATGTATATTGTTTTTGCGGTAATTTATGCGAACATTTTAATAAAATTAACAAAACAGGTAAAACTAGAATTTCTATGGATTTTAGAATTTTACCTAATTATTGTGTAACTGAAATAAACCATGTAAAATCTGTAACTACTGGTAAAAAATTTTCTGCTGGAGGTTATTATGATTATTTAATATTAGATAATAAATAAATTTAAACATAATTTAATTTTATTTATAAATGACTAATAATTGGAACAAGGAAAAAGATAAATTTAAAGATATTATGACTGAATACAATGTTACTGATGCTTGGGGAGTAGTTGATTTATTTGAAAAAAAAATGGCTTCATATGCGGGTAGTAAATATGCTGTTTCTGTTGATTCTTGTACAGACGCTATATTTTTATGTTTAAAATATTTAAAAGTCACTGGACCCGTTAAAATTCCTGAAAAAACTTGGATATCAGTACCATGTACTATAGAACATGCTGGGTGTAACGTGGAATTTGAAGACATTGAATGGTCTGGTATATATCAACTTAAACCATATCCTATATATGATGGTGCTGTAAGAATGAAAAAAAATATGTATAAAAAGAATACATTTCATTGTTTATCTTTTCATATTAGAAAACACATTCCAATTGGTAAAGGTGGTATGATTTTAACTGATGATAAACAAGCATATGATTGGTTTAGAACTGTAAGATATATAGGTAGAACAATTGCGAGCGATGGTATTAACTATTTATTATACAAAGATGACCCTATTAAATCAAAAGGGTGGAATATGTATATGACCCCAGAACAAGCTGCAAGGGGCTTGGGATTATTTAAAAATATTAAAGATGATAACCCTGACCAAGAAACATCTGGAAGTTGTAAAAAATTATCAGATTTAAATATTTGGAAAACAAATATTGAAGCTAATAAACTAATATGTTCTACTATATTCAATAAAACAAAAGCTAAAAGGTTATATCTTGGATGTGGTAATAAATATATAAAAAATTTTGTTAACATTGATATAATGAAAGAAAGTAAAGCAGATATAATATCTGATGTACGTACACTAAAAGAATTTGATAATAATTCAATTGATTTAATATATTCTTGTCATATGATTGAACACGTTTCAAGACACGAATACAAAAATGTCTTGAAAAGATGGTATGATGTAATTAAGCCGGGAGGTAAAATAAGATTAGCTCTTCCTGATTTATTTGCTTTATCTAAATATTATGTAGAACATGGTAATATAGATGATGTTCGTGGTTGTATGTTTGGTGGTCAAAAAAATAAATTTGATTATCATTATTTTGGACATGATTTTAATTCATTAAAAAAAGATTTGGAAGAAATTGGATTTACTAATATCAAACGATTTGACTGGAAAAATTTAAATTATGCTATTAAAGATTGGTCCAGAGATTATTTACCTAAACATTATGACAATGGTGACATTATTCCTGACGAAGAATGGTATAAAGGCACATTAGTATCTTTGAATATAGAAGGATTAAAATAATTAATATTTAAAGAGATAAATAATTATATATTACAATGTCTGAAAATTATTCCGTTGATTACTGGTATAATGATTCATCCCATTCTGCTTGGGATTTTGGCGGAGAAAAGTATTATGTAAATACTTTTTATGAGGAAATTATAAAAAAATTAGATATACCAGATAATGGTAAAATATTAGTTTTGGGAACACATAACTGCGTATCATTTGATAAATTATGTAAACATTTTGGATATAATAGATGTTTAGGTTATGATATTGCTAATCCAAAAAATCATCCAAATGTTATTATTAAAAATTGTATGAATTTAAACGATAAAGACAATTTAAACTTAGCGTTTTGTCATAATGATTTGGGTAATTATAGCCAAACTCCAAAATTAAAAGAACATGGACAAAAATGGTTAGCAAAGAATATTATCATGGGTGGATGGGTTCTTTGTAATAATAATTTTAATAGGGCGAAAGTTAAAAATATAGAAATAATGGAAAAAAATGGATTCAAAATTTATCAATTACTGGATCTAGTTGAAAAATATAATATTAAATACTTACCGTATGAACGTATTGAAGGTTATATGATATGTCAAAAAATAAAATAATTATATTGTTAATTAACTTAGATAGATAACAATATAATAAATATATATCATGGAAACCGATGAACAGATTATACATTATTCTAAAGTTATTAATCCAGTAATTTTTAAATATTATACTGGAGTAGATCAATATAAAAATAGAAAACTTTTTACTTGTGCCGACGGTAGTAATCCAGAAAATATTGATATTTTCCAAAAATATAAAAAAAATGTATATAGCGAAATAGGAGAAGATGGTATTATTGAATATATTTATACTATTATTGAACCCAAACATAAGTATTATGTTGAATTTGGTGCATGGGATGGAATATCATGGTCAAATACAGCAAATTTAAGAATTAATAAACAATGGACAGGACTATTACTAGAAGCAGATGAAAATAAAGTTAAAAAAAATAAAGATTCAGAAAAAATTAATTTACAACACGCCTTTGTTACAAAAGATAATATCAATACATTATTTGATAAATATAATGTTCCTCAAAATTTTGATTTATTGAGTATTGATATTGATAGTGATGATTTATATGTATGGGATTCATTAAAATATAGACCTACAATTGTAATAGTTGAAATTAACCCGGGTATTAAAAATGATTTACCTCTATCCGCAATTGAAAATGAATCCAAAATTCATGGAACACGTGGAAACTATTTTGGTGCAAATTTACACGCTTTTTACAATCTAGCCTTAAAAAAAAAATATAAGCTATTAACTGTTACATATTGGAATGCTATATTTATTGTTGATGAAGAATTTGATAAATTTGGTATTAAAGAAATAAGTAAGGAAAAAATGCTGAACAAATATGTTATTTATAATAAATTTTGGGTAGATAGAAATATTTATGAAAAAAATTCACAACAATATTGGAAAATAATAAATTAATTATTTAAAATATAGTTTAAATCACTTAAACTTCCTCTCCATTTATCTAAGTATATAGGATTATTTAACGTATAATATATTACTCCCGGTATTTTCAAATCAAAACATAAACTACTTCCTCTTCTAGGACAATTCTTATTAAAAAAACCACCTCCTGGCATATATATATTAACAGCATTCCCTAAAAAAGCAGCATTCCAAGAAAATGTACTAATACTCAATACTATTTCTTTAGAATTCATTAATGTTAGGAAATCTGTTATGAAATCTTCAGATTGAACAATTATTTCCTTATCTTTGTAAATTTCCAATAATTTTAATAATATAGGATCATCTTTTTGTTCAACAACAAATCTTATTTTCTTTTTATTATCTAATATTTTTCTATAAAAAGAAATCATGGGTATCGGTTGCCAAGCGTAATTTGTACCCCCACCATATTTTATATTTTTATTCAATAATTTTGGTCCTGCATGAAGTTTATTAGTATAATCACCCCAACAATCTCCACTTCTCAAATGAACTGTAATTCCATCAAATGTATCATTTAAATTAAAAAATAATTTTTCTTGTAATAATTTTCGATGTTTTAAATAATTATTACTATTACAAAAAACACCATTAAAAAATACATTATCTGTTATTTTAAAATTTTCAATATTTAATAAGGTATCTTGAATAATATTACATTTTTTTTTTAATTCACTTCTTATTTGTCTAAAACTTTCTACATCATCATCGTCTGATTTTATAATAAAATCTTTTATTACAGGAAATGTTTCTAGGATTTTATCATAATATTTTTTATAATAATGTTTAATATAATCATCATAAATATAAATTTTATGATTTGGATATTTATCTTGTAAAATTGTAAATACATAAAATGAAAACATTATATTACCCAATCTTCCTACTGGTAAAATATGAAAACTCATTATAAAAATATTTTTATTTTTATATTTAAATATTAATTACTTAATAACAATATAATGTCATTTAAACCATATATGAATAATAATGAAATTGTTTTATTAGAGAAATATTTCAGAAATTCTAAAAACTATTTTGAATTCGGAGCTGGTGGTAGTACATGTTGTGCTATAAAAAATAATATTGAAAATATTGAATCGGTTGAAACAGATAATTATTGGGTTAGTCGATTAAAAAAAGACCCACTTGTTTCTAATAAATTAAATGAAAAAAAATTAAAAATACATATATTTCCTTTAAATTTTGAATGGACAAAAGCCATTTCTTGGAATTCAAATCATAAAGAATACTTAAAAACATGCGATAAAACTGATTGGCATAATTATTCGAAAATAATAAGAAACTGTAGTTTAAAATTAGACTTGGTTTTAGTTGATGGTAGATTTAGAGTCGCATCCACTCTAGAAACTATAAAAAAAGTAGATAATAATTGTTTTATTTTAATACATGATTATCGACAACCAAATAATACACATAGAGGATATGAATTTGTTGAAAAATATCTAGATATTATTGAACATATAGATACTTTATATGTTTTCAAAAAAAAACAAAATATTAATTTGGATGAAATAGAAAAAGACCTAGAAATATATAATATCATTCCAAATTAATTTAAATATAAAAATAATATTATATTATAATGTTTTTACATCAACAATGGCGTAGTAATAAAATGGTTTCCAATCAATATGTAAATTCTTCATATACAAATTATATTCAATCCATTCAAAATAATATTTCATTGAATACTGATTCTTGGAATTTTAAAAGTGACAATAGTTATATGTCTATTGTTACAAATGTTACAAAAAATGTTGGTGTTAGATATCTAAATGAAATATTATTAAGGTTTAATGAAATATTTACACTAAATAAAAATTTTATTATTGATATCTGTAATAAAAATGATACTATTGGAAAACCTTTAAAACATACATTTAATAATTTTACTACTTGTGAACCTAACGACTTACGTTATATTTTACATTCCTTTTTGATTTTAGAGTATATGAAAAAAAACAACATGAATGATATTGATATAATTGAAATTGGTGGTGGTTATGGTGGATTATGTTATTTTTTAAATAAACTTTCTTCATTATTTGATATAACTATTAAATCATATACTATATTAGATTTATTATTAGCTTCACAATTACAACAAAAATATTTGGATAATTTTAATATTAAAAATGTAAAATGTTACCAACTAGATAATTTGAATAATTTAAATAAAAACAGTTTTTTAATAAGCAATTATGCTTTCAGTGAAATATCTATAGATATTCAAAAGCAATATATAAAAAATATAATTAATCCATATGTTAATAATGGATTCGTGTTATGGAACCATATGCCACTTTATCAATTTATTAATAAAAAATTGAGTGTTGAAATAGCAAAAAGAGTACCACTTGAAAAAATTATAAAAGAAACTGAGATGCCTAGTTTAACAGATTTTATTTTTTCAAAAGATAATGATTATGTTGAGGAAATTTGTGTTTATTTTTAATAAATAATATTTAAATATTAAATAATATTTATATATAAATGAAAAAAGTAATATCATTTTCTTTATGGAGTGATAAAGCGGTTAAACATTGTTCTTCTAATGATTACTTTATTGGTGCTATAAAAAATGCTAACTTAGCATTAAAAATGTATCCTGATTTTGAATGCTGGTTTTATATACATAAAGAAACAGTACCTCAAGAAATTATAAATAAATTATCTAATATTTCTAATACTAAAATTATTTATAAAACAGGTGATTTAAATAAAATAAAACCAATGACATGGAGATTTGAATCTATTGACCATCCTGATGTTGAAATTAACTTATCTCGCGATACGGATTCTCGGTTTTTATTAAGAGAAAAATTAGCAGTTGAAGAATGGATTAATTCTGATAAAATATTTCATATTATGAGAGACCATCCACATCATAGACAGCAAATATTAGGTGGAATGTTTGGTGTGAAAAAAAATAATATTATAAAATCTTGGAAAGATTTAATAGATACTAAAATTTCTCAAAATACGTATAGAGATTACGATTCTACTTTTCTTAAAGACATAATTTACCCATTAATTTTAAAAGATGCTTTTGTACATTCATCTTTTTATAAGTATAAAGGTGAATATGTTAAACCATTTCCCATAAAATATTGTAAAGACTTTTATTTTGTAGGTGGATATGTTTATCATGATGATTCTGTTTCAGAAATACACAAAAATATATTAAAAAATACGATTAAAAATATAATTAAATAATAAATATTATTAAATATTATTTTTTATTATTTAATAAATGACAATACCGAAAATAATTCATCAACTATGGATTGGTCCAAAGACTCCTCCCACCAAACTTATGGATACGTGGAAAAACATACACGAACCACTCGGCTTTAAATATATCCGTTGGACTGAAAAAGAATTAGAAAAGCGTGGATTTAATTCAGTTTTGACAAATCGTGTAAATGAAATGGAAGAAATAAATGGTAAAGCCGATATTCTACGATGGGAAATTCTCTATGAATATGGTGGTGTTTTTGTCGATGCCGACTCTATTTGTATTGAACCATTTACTTACTTAAT